>Ga0302251_1000281_pt1 | contig 54824 bp, 38 predicted proteins | sample AAG_RA_Gln_MG_FD_193534 | JGI IMG/M metagenome (GOLD analysis project Ga0302251, IMG submission 193534) | Enriched activated sludge microbial communities from anaerobic digester in WTTP, New Holstein, Wisconsin, United States - AAG_RA_Gln | ecosystem: Engineered > Bioreactor > Anaerobic >... | reverse complement strand
TTTCAATGCCCTCTCATACAATGTCTCAGCACTTTTGTAATCACCCATTGTTTGATAAAGCAAAGCCAGATTATTGAGACTTTGTGCCGTATCTACATGCTCAGCCCCAAGCACCTTCTCGCGTATCTTTAATGCCTGCTCTAACAAAGGCTCTGCTCGTTTATAATCGCCCATACGAAAATAAAGCACTGCAAGACTATTAAGACTTGTTATCGTATCTGCATGTTCAGGCCCGAGTACCTTCTCGCGTATCTTCAGGGCCCTCTCATATAATGGCTCTGCACGTTTATAATCACCTATTGTATCATGAAGCACTGCCAGATTTATAATACTCACTGTCGTGAAAGGATCTTCCGGGCCGAATTGCTTCTCACAGAATGCGATTAACTTTTCCACCAGAGGAATCGCCTCTTTATATCTTGCTGCTTTCATCAATTCGGCAATTCTTCGGGTGAGCCGATCCAGGCTGCTTTCTTCAGAAGCATAGCCGATTCCAGGATAAAGAACACAGAAAGACAACACAATGAAAAATAACAACAATTTTTTAGTAATCATTGAGTGCCCCTCCTGTGATTGTTAATATGGGCTTTACTTGTAAAAAGAGTGGCCAGGGGGATATATGTATCACCCCGGCCACTCAAAAAGATAATTCGGGCTTATTGACAGTATGGACAGGGAACTTTCCCTGCACCTTCACAAAAAACACATTTTACATTACCAGTTCCACCACATTTTGGGCAAGAAATAGTATTTCCAGCACCAATTACTCCCCTTCCGTCACATTTATCACAATTTGGTAAATTATTTGGATTGCCCTTGCAATGTGGACAGACTATCTGTCCTGTTCCATTACATTTAGAGCAGCTATCTTTATATAAATTAGAGATCTTCACTGCTCTTCCTTCTGAATGTCCGGCACAGTATCTCCCATCGGGAGACTCAAACATATTGGTGACAATGACAGCCTCGTTTTCGCTTACGAGTGTAATAGACATGGTCATTTCCTGATTTGTAGGGAGTTTGGTCGAAAGATCAATACGCGTGTCTGAAATAACACATTTATCGAATTTATTGCCATTGTCATAAAACACTCCGTCCCAAACCACCCATTTTGTATTGCCTTTGATGATTCTTTTTACAATGCCGCACTGGATTAAAGATTCCACATACCATACACCGTTGAACAGACTGCCGGCCTCACCCTGCTTAGCGGCTACGTGATATTCCTTCTTTGGATCTATTTTTGCAACAGCTTTCTGTGCATCTTCTGCTTCTTTCTTGCTTATCGTTAAACTACCAAAGACGGATTCCATTAGTTTAGTGACTTCACGAGCTCCCTTATTCTCAAAGACGGCAACTATCTTGTGAGGTCTATTTACATTTGTAAAAGTCCAGGAATTTGATAGAGTTCTGACTGGGAATCCATCTACTTCGACTCTGACGAGTTCAAATCCCTTATCAGGCGACATGGTAAAAGTCATCAAGCCTCCGGAGGTTACTTCAATTTTCCCTGCAGGAACAATCTTCCCGCCGCCTTCTGCTACGGATTCTAATGTAATTTTGTTATAGGGTGAGCCTGGATCGGGAGCCGCGGGGGTCAATCCAAGCACGCTTGCCGAAAGCTCACGATACATCAATGTGAATTTATTATCCATGGCAGAAACTGATTGAGTCGTCATCGAAAAAAAGCTTAAAATTAACAGAGCAATTACTGTGCAAAAAACATATCTTCTCATAGTGTTCCTCCTTTTTTCTTTGCTATTGTGTTAAATGGAATTATCAGTGGTAACATTCAATCAACCCACCCCCTTCATTCCTTTCAGCCATATAAGCTGAATCTGCAATTTGAGCTGCCACCGGTTGTCTTCAGCTCATGTATTTGCGCCTGTGTTTCAAATCTGTTTTTTTTAAAAGTGTATGCAGAGTGACTTATATGAATTTCAAAAATCCAGGACTATCAGGTATACCCACACTATTTTTTATATTCTGGATTTCTATATAGCAATCTCATATATCAAGAGAATATCAATTTCAAGTTCTCGGTTTCTCGGTAAAAATCATTTTTACCTGCATCTGTATTGTCTTATTCATTGAAACTGCATATACAGGCATCAATAATAATGAGCAATAATATAAGATATTCGGGCTTTTCTGAGAGATATCACCTCTTTTCTTCGCACATAAGACGAACAAAAGAGTCGAAAAGTTTCATGGCGTTTAAAGCTAAAGGGAAGGGATATGGAGAATACACACATTACTCATCATCAGAGCCCGTGTTATCCAAAATTTCATATATTTAATTCCAGTGGAACCTGAGCTATGACAAATTCCACTACTTTATCATCTTCGATTTTTGCAGCAAAGCCAAGTCTTCGATAGACGCAATACTTCGAATCTTTCTCAATATAATGTGAAAAATAAAAGTCTTCTCCTTTCAAGATGTTCTTGAGCTTCTCATTCTGCATTCCGACTCTGAGTGTAACTGTCTCACTTCCGGAGCCAAAGGAGCGAATAATCAATGAAGGTGCATCAGGACCCTTAAGAGATATACCAAGCACTTCATCGGTGCCAATTACCTCTATTCCAGAGAGAGGAAATTGCCAGCGTGACAGATTCTGCGCTATCGGAATTTTCTGTCCCCCTGTCAGAATCTTGTTTACATCATCAATCTTCTGGGTAAGGGCTATTGTGAGCCCTGAATTCACTTTCACTGATACAACCGGCCGATAATATAAACTTTCTTTTTGAGAGATAAGAACATCTTCTGTTTTTGGTTCCAGACCTGTTTTTGTGCATAAGACTCTGTATTGAGCATATCCGACTTTCCACCATAATGAAGCATTATCTGCAGAAATCAGATATTTTTCCATCAGTTCCCGAGCCTCTTTGAAAGCCTGTGGTGTGTTGGTTTTAATAGGCATGAGAGCTCTGTTATACAGTAATGCATCAGATACTGGAGATCTTCTTTCCTGAATCTGATTGGTTTTACTACCGGATTTCATCACCTCTTCTGCTCCAGAAAGCATTTGACGGCATCGCTCTTGATCTCCCTTGGCAGACTCCACCACACCTGCATTGACTAAAACCGCAGCTTTCGCTGCAGAATCGACTTCTTCATCGAACTTTACTCTCTCTGCTGCCTCACGAATATACTGTGCTGCCTTCTCCAGACTTGCTCCTGAAGGATCAAGGAGATAGGCTATGCCTAGATTTGCTTTTACAAGTGTAAGATCCTGATTCAGAGAGGTTGCTTTCTTCAACGATTTCACAGCATCCCTCCAGAGAGCGGTATCGACACCGCGCACCTGGGCAATCAGGGAAGCCGGTCTATGGTAGAATGCTCCACATACGATATATCCTATATGAAAACTCTCAATATCATCTTTCCTCAGGGCATCGCAGTATTGCATGAGCTGTGCATATCCCAGATTCGCCCATGCCTCGGCACAGGCAGGAAACTCCTCTGTAACCTTTCGATAGCATGTCTCTGCCGCAGCATACTGCTCCAATGTTAAAAAGGCCTCACCATTTTCAAAGGCTGCCATAGAGCACCAGAGCTTCGCCTGTTCCTGATCCAGACGGGCAAGGCGATCCTTTAATGATGGATGGTTCTTAGCATGTGCATAATATGAGGAATGATCTTTTCCTTCATCAAGAAGATTAGTGAAACTTTTAAGAGATTTTCTATACGAAAAACCAGCAGATAGAAGAAGCTCCATCCCTTTCCTGTCTGCAGCATATTCATCTTCCCGAGAAATCACCAGATTGGTGAATTTTGTATTGACACCAGCGGAGAATCGGATATGATGTCCGAGAACAAGGTGAGCAAGCTCATGAGCGATGGTCAGAGCAAGCACATGTTCATTTCCTTTTACAATCTTCGTAAACTCTCCATTTAAAATATAAATCCTGGGAATAAGCTTATCTTCTCCTTCCTTCTCAAGGGTAGCATATGCATTCGTATCTTGAGAATCTATAACTCTAATATCCGGAGGCCACTTCATATATTGTGGCCCTGATTCACACACTGAGAGTAGTCGCTGTAAGACTCTCCTGGCAAAATCTTCATTATCTTCAAGTGTCTCTGAATAGGCAGGAATGGCAAAGATGGCGGAAACAACTAACACCCATATAATAACAGGCAGAAAAAATAATCGTCTCATAAGAACTCCTACGGAAAATAATTTCTTCCTGGCAAATCATTTTCCCTTTACCAGTATGGATATCAACAACTTTTACACCCACATCAATAACTTGTTCTATGGTTATATAAGAGACGAAAAAACGCTCCTGAAGTTGAAGAAAATGTAAAAACTTTTCTGACTTTTTATCGTTGATCACTCTATTAATATGTTCCGGGGAAATTCTTGTAATAAAAATGTTCACTCACCTGCGTGAATTTTGAAAACATTACCATGCTTTTAGAGGAACATAAGCTATACCTTCCATCGGGAAGTATAAATTATTGCATTGAAAAAACATTGCATCTCTCAACATGCTCAAAAACAGGTGATCTCCTGAAAGGGCATGAGAAAATTACATGTAGCCGATATATGGCATCCTATACCCATAGGAGTCTCTGAAGAAAAACAGAATAATTAATATGTTGCCATCATGAGTGGAACAGGTAGAAAAATGCTTAAGGTGATTGCTACAGAGTAATATGTGGATTTCTCACCTCTCATATCCCCACAGTTTGTCACTAAGAGAGGTCTTGAGACTGAATCACTTGCAAGACAGTCAGTTACTCGCTCTGTGAGGCACAAAAGATAAATCTGAGAGGTTGTGATACTGAATGATAGCAATTCGAGTCATTATAATCTGCAGTGTTTTATTATGCGCCACCTTGGGAGATTGCTATGCCCAGAAGCCAGAGCTTGTAGTACAGACAGGACATTCAGACGCTGTGTGCTCTGTGGCATGGAGCCATGATGGCAGGTTCATTGTAAGCGGAAGTATAGATAAAACAGTAAAACTCTGGGATGGCTGCTCTGGAAGGGAAATATGCAGTTTTATTGCACCCAATTGTGTTTACTCAGTGGACTGGAGTCCTGATGGAAAATTCGTAGCCAGTGGTTGTAAAACTGTTGGAAGTGAAGAGGATTGGAACAAGAGTGTGATACAGGTGTGGGATGTAAACGCTGGTTCTGAGATCCGCACACTTCAAGGATGCTCCAGAGTTGCATGGAGTGGTGATGGAAGGATGCTGGCAGGAGGAGGCGTTGACAATAAAGGAACGGAAATAATAAAGCTCTGGGATACCAATTCATGGAATGAAACAGGCATCTTTACAGGACATACCAGCGAAGTGCTGGCCATTGCATGGAGCCCTGATGGGAAAATTGTTGCAAGTGGGGCAATGGTTCCTGATGGAACTGAAGGAGAGATAAAGCTCTGGGACATTGCCGCAATGAAGGAAATACGCACACTCCATACCAAATCTTACCCTAGAACAATCGCGTGGAGTCCCGATGGTAAAACCATAGCTGGAGGATGCAGAGACTGCAGAATAAGACTCTGGGATATTGAATCTGGAAAGGAATTGCACACCTTTTTCTTAAACCCCGGCAAATACGGCAATTACCCTTCATTTTTTTCTGTAGCTTTCAGTCCTGATGGAAGATATATCGCTGGAGGGGGATGGGATATATGCGGTCAAGAAGGTCAAACAAAGCTCTGGGAGATGGATAATGGCCGGGAAGTCATAGCAATGAACGGAGGCTCACCACTGGCGTTCAGCATTGACGGGGTAAGGCTGCTTTATTGGAATAAAGAAGGGACAATGCGTTTCATGGATATGAATACAATGAAGGAAATTCCTGCAGGAATTTTACATACAGGAAGGGCGGGGAGTGTCTTTTCTTCAGTCGGTTTCGGACCACAGGTTCTGGATATAGCCTTCGATCCAACTGGAAAGACCCTGGCAGCTGGCTCGTCTGATAAACCGGTCAAGATATGGGAGTTTGCCTCAGGGAAAGGTGCCAGGAGTCTTAAGCCACCTTTAACATACGCGCATTCGTTTTCATGGTCTCCTGACGGGAAAGAGCTTGCCGCTTTAGGAGCAAATAATGCAGGGAAGAGTGAGGTGGCAATATGGGACTCTGTATCAGGAAAAAAGCTTCACAGCTTTGGATATTCCCCTGCCTGTCTGGAAATGAACGAAACCTGGAGCCCCGCTTCGAAAATCTTTGCCTCTCCGTATGATAAGGGTGTGAAACTGTGGGATCCGCTCTCCGAGAAACCAATAGGAACTCTTGCCATTTCCGCAGAAGGCACTTTTATGCCAATGGCCTGGAAGCCTGATGGGAAATTTCTAGCCACAGGAACAGGCGATAAGATTTTGCTGTGGAACATCTCCTCACAAAAGAAATCGGCGATCCTTGCAGGGCACTCAGGCATCACATCATTAGACTGGAGGCCACAGGGGGATCTCATTGCAAGTGGATGCAATGATTACACTGTTAAAATATGGAATGTAGTGGCTAAAAAAGTAATCAACACATTAAAAGGTCATAAAGATAGTATATGGTCACTGGTCTGGAGCCCAGATGGGAACACACTTGCAAGTGGAAGTATTGATGGCACTGTGAGACTCTGGCAGACTGCCACGGGGAAAGAGCTCTTCACATTGAAGAAGTTGCCAGGAGAGATCTATTCTGTAGATTGGAGCAGGGATGGAAGAATTGTTGCTGCCGGATATGATGACGGCACAATCATATTGTGGGATGTGAGTTCTGGAAAAAAGTTGGCAACGCTCGTTTCTTTTCAGGGAAACGACTGGGTTGCATTCACTCCGGAAGGATTCTTCGATGGCTCACCAGGCGGCATGGCCAGTCTCAACTGGAGAGTGGGGCTCACCCTCTTTCCAGTTGAAGCTTACTTTAATAAGTTTCATCAGCCGGGACTCCTCCAGAACATCTTTAATTACAAAAATCTATCTCCTGTATTCTCAAAGAAAGAGGCTCTTCCCGATAAGGTTTTAGAGATTTCATAAGCTCTTCAAGATGATCAGTGAGCGCGGGAGGGGGAGCTCTCGCGCTCACACCGGTCTATCTCAGTATACCGTCCCAGCTTTCTTTACCACAAAGATCCCAGTTATACTCACCAGCATAACAAACTGCAGGATAGGACAAATTCATATTAACGAAAGAGACGGTAAAATTCAATGGGGCAATAGTTCATTCAATCTAACAGAAGTATGATTCAAAGCCATTTACAGGGAACTTTCGAGCTGCCTGCAAATTCCGAACTCTATCAGGCCCCCGCTTGATCCTGTCAGTCTTTTCCCTCCTAAATCTCTAATCCCCCGAACCCCTTCGCCGGTGGAAACTCCTTCATAGCATTGCTCCAGTCCCTGAGCTCGTCCAGCGTCCTGCCTCAGGCGTCCTGCCTCAGGCATCCTTCTGACCAGGCTTCTCCATGTCCTTCAGGTCATAAGCAGTGACATGCTGGAGCACAGACCTGCACTGGAAGTGAATTGGTGGAGTGTTGGCTGCCTGCACTGGAGAGTCGAGTCTCATCAGGCGCCCATTACGACTCTCACTGCTTGAACATCTACCTGCTTTTCCTTGTCACCGGAAATACTGTAATATCAGTAGCCTGGATTGTCTTGTCGTTCATTACTCCCTTGACGGTAACCATCATTCCTCTCTTGATGGTGCTGAAATTGACAGATTTTCCTGATTTGTCACGCACTTTCGCTTTTCTGGCATCAACAGTCACAGTGCCTCTTTTGGTGGCAACCACAAAGGCTCTGCCCTCCGGATTAATTTTTACAGGACCGGTGATGGAAATGGCTGCTGCAGGTGTGGCACTCTGTGCTGTAAAAAGTGAGTCTCCTGTCTCCCTGGCGGCACATATCTGGCCTGCAGCCAGACTCATTGTGATAAAGGCACATAAGAAAAGATAGATGAGCGTTCTTTTCATAACTATCACCTCCTGAGATATAATATTTCCAAGATAAACACCGGAACCCTTCTGAATTTGGAACCGGTGCCATCCCATCGCGACAGGACAGTTGCAGTGAAGGAATCCCGCCCTCTGAAGCGAATGATAGCAACAATATGGAAACAACTGCTGAAAAGAACTGGAAGAGGATGCTGGGCTCCACACTTAGTTCAAATAAAGATGTGCAGTTTTTTGTGAGTCCGGAAATACCTCAGAAGATCTTCAACAACTGCATCAAATCCTATGCCAAATATGTAACAAGCCAGGGTGACAGAATCGTGGCACTTTACGATGGCGGCAGAAACGGAAAGGAAGGATTCGCTCTCACCGAAAAAAGCATCACCTTCAGAGATGCATACGGCAATTTCGGCGGCTTCCCATACGAAGAGATCACCTCATTCAAGGAAGAGAATGGAGGCGATCCCGATCAGCCTTTCCCCATAATCTCCGTAGAGACCCATACGTGCGAAACCTTTACAATAAGTTTTCTGGAGAATCCCCATGCTTCTCAGATATTGACAGAGCTTCTCAGGCAGATACTGAGGGTCAATAAGGAATCACCTGACCCTGCAAAGAGAAAGCATATCGAGAGCCTCACAGTCGGCGAACAATGGAAAGAGCTAATACTCTCCTATCTGCCCCACAGACCTGTTGAAGGGCTCTACAGAAAGCCTTTTATCCCTGAAAAGCTTGTATCAAATGCAATGGAAAGTTACGGGAAAAGGATTTGCGATGACCCGGGAGAAATTCTTGCACTTTTTGAATATAAAACATCAGCCACCGAGGGCTTTCTGATGACAGAAAACCTATTCATATTTAATATGGGCTATGAAAACTGGGGTAACCTCTCCTATCACCTCATTACCGGCATCGAATCCAAGACACAGAAGATTCTGAACAACGAAGTACCTTCTCTGATAATAACCACCAGGGATGGCCAGACAGTTGAGCTTCAATTCATTATAAATCCCAAAGTGTCAAAATATCTGCACGACGTGCTTGAGAAGGGCTCCTTCCTTAACAGAACACAGAAGGCTCCGGAAGAGATAGCTGAACAGAAGGGAATGAAACATCTCATCGATGAATACCTCCCCCACGATCCGGCCAACCGAATCTACAAATTGCCGGATGTACCGGATGATCTGCTCCAGCTTTTTCACAGTAACTTTCCCGATGCCTTCAGAGGAAAAGGCGAATCTGCACTCGCTCTGTACGACAACTCCCTTAAAGGCACAGGTGAAAGCGGGTGCGTGATGACTGACAGATCATTCCATATCAGGAACAGCAGGAAAAAGTCCGAAACACTGCAGCATGAGAACCTTGAGAGCTTCATCGTCGACAGGGGCAGGCATCACAACAATATAAATTTCACATCAAAGGAAGGCCACGTCACATCATTATCCTTCTATCTCTTCACCAAGGCACAGGATGAGTTCCTGCACTTTCTCCGCCAGGTTTATCCTGAAAAAGAAAAGACACCACCTGACGGGAAGCCCGATGTAAAACCGGCACCTATGAAGAAATACATCTTTACTTCCAGGCGTGTGGTTTCAGGACTTGTTCCCAGGGAGCTTCTCATCCTGCCTTTTCTGCTCTGCTTCGTCTTTTTTTTTATTAAAACAGGCACGATAGTGCTGTATCTGTCATCAATGCTCTTCTTCTTCTCCATAATCATACTGGGCCTTACCATTATCGCATCAAGAAAGGAATATCTGCAGATCTTCCGGTTCTTCAGCAGAGTCAGTACTTCTCCGATATCCGAGATAGATAACAGGGAAAAACTTCCGGTAAAAGTCACTGGAAAGGTGGTTGAAAGTCCCTTTTACCTCGATGAACGAGTGTTTTACAGGGAGTGGATGCACGAGGAGCCATCACCTGACAGGCTGAGAAAAGCTCTCTCCTATTTCACCAGAGAGCTGTCCTGGCAATCTGTGCCTTTCTATCTTGATGACGGCTCCGGACTCATATTGATAATCATTCATAACTCGATAACAGGACTTTACAATAAGGGAGATAAAAGCATCACCTCCGGTGATACAATTTCCGTTGGCGGTTATGTTACTAAGAATCCATCCTTTCGAGATTATCCCGATGCAGATCTCGCCATTTCAGGCTCTCAGGGACCGGGAGGAATGCCGGTTGCAGTGTCAGATATTGAATCCCGTATTGGTACATCACCATACGAGCAGCGTGATGCGGTAATTGAAACGATAGCAGGATGGTTGTTCTTTCTGGCGGGAATTCTCGGCCTTCTGACACTTTTCTTCCTGAAAGAAATAAGCCATCAGAAGGGTTACGAGCTAATCCTGAATCTCTTTTCATAAAGGAGCGCTCCAGATGCCAATTAATGCAGTAATACGACCTGCAGTCAGGATCACTGTCATTCTGGCTGTCATTCTGGCTGTCATTCTGGCTGTCATTCTTTTATGTACAGTCTTTCAGCAACATACTCCAGCCATGTCAGAGGAGAGCAGTGAAAGCAGAGCTCTAAAAGAGAGTATCGAAAAGTCAATGGCTTCACATGATTACAGAAAGGCACTGAAAGAAGTCTCAGAGTATCTGAAGCTTTCTCCGAAAGATCACTGGGCTTATCAGACAAAGGGACGCTGTCTTTTTGAGCTGAAGAACTATAACGGCGCATTGAAGGCGGCGGAAAAAGCAGTCTCTCTCAATAAGAGCGATTTTGTCTCATTGACAATCATAGGAACGGTTTATCTGAAAAAAGGCAATGCCGATAAAGCCCTCAGTGCTTTCAACAGCGCCATCTCGATCAATCCGGAGTATCTCGGGGCGCGGGTAGGCGCAGGGAGAGCATACCTGCAGAAGAAACTGCCAGACAGAGCGCGAAAGGAGTTCAAAGCTGCCAAAGATGCCGCCGTAATCATTGAGCCATCACTATGGGCAGAAATTGCAGAAAGCTACGACAGATCAGGTATGATAAATGATGCAATTGCCACATATCGCGAATTTCTTCAGAATGAGCCGGAGCATGCCAGGATGTACTATCTGCTTGGTAAAGCCTATGAAAAGAAGGGCGACGGAAGATCTCTCGGAGCTTATCAGAAAGCGGTTGAATTTGGAGACAAGGTGATTCTGTACCATGAGACTCTCGGAGATTGTCTCGCCAAAAAAAAAGACTACGCAGGCGCGGTGAAAGAGTATGAAAAAGCGGTAACGCTGGGTTCCACAACGCCAATGATCTATTACCGGCTTGGCCTTCTTCTCTTCAGAAACGGAAAGACGGATAAGGCTGTCCCCTACCTCGAGAAAGCGGCCGGAAAAAAACCGGACCTGATAAATGCACATCTGGCGCTCTCGTCGATTTACCTGGGAGCAGAAAAATATAAGGAATGCGCAGCCCACTGCAGGATCATCATCAGATATGAGCCTGGAAATGACACTGCCTGGTACAATATGGCCTGCGCATATGCAATGACTGGAAAAAAGCAGGAAGCACTTTCTGCGTTGAAAAAAGCCGTGGAGCTGCTCCCCTCCAACAGGAAGATCGCAAAGGACGAAAAGAGCTTCGAAGCCCTTAAAAATCTGCCTCAATTCAAGGCCATCACCGAGTGATACGCACAGTGAAGGAAATATCCTGTAGAAAGCGAACTCTAGGCACATTAAAGAGGAGGTGACACTATTGAAAACAACAGTTAATGCAGCAAGGACATTTCAGATTGCACTGATGCTGTTGGTCTTCCTGTCAGCAGTGGCCTTCTCTCTTCATTCATGCGGCGGTCCATATCAACAGGAGGAGGTATACTGGACAGGAACTCCGGCCGGCGGAAGTAACAGCAGCACCAACGGCGGGAGCAACAGCTCTTCAGGCTCGATAACCACACTTGCCAGCGGCCTGCGCTCGCCTTCTTCAATAGCACTCTATGGTGATTATGTATACTGGAGCGACTACTACGACAACAGGATTCTGCGGGTAAAAAAGACAGGCGGAGACGTGGAGACGATAGTTTCTTCCAATATCTCCTATCCCCTCAACATCTGCATAGAAGGCGACTATGTCTATATTGCAGAAGCCAATCCACTGTTGCCGAATCAGACAGTCAACTCTCTTAAGCGTATCGGTGCAGCCGGAACTGGAAATCCCGTCACACTTTACAGTTCTCAGTACTACATAGGCGGATTGGCGGTGGATGCAAACAACATTTACTGGACCGAGCACAGAGACACTGCCGGAACACTTAAACAGGCTGTTAAAACCGGTAACGGCACTGTAATTGATCTAGTTTACGACCTTAAAAGACCGGGAGCTGTAGCAGTGCATAAGAGCAATGTTTATTATGTGGTGGAGGGCTCCAGCACAGATGGAATAATCAGCTCCGGTGACGGTGCAATAAGAAAGATAGCAGCAGGAGGAGGCAGCGTTGTCATCCTGGCAACAAATCTCAACTACCCCTGCTCCCTCTCAGTCAGCTCAACGAACGTATTCTTTTGTGAAGCAGGCTCTTTCACAGGCTCAACAACGATAGGCTCGATAAGGAAAAGCACTCTGACCCAGGCGAGCAACCTGCCTGTGCTTACAGGCCTCAACAGAGTGACTGACATATATTACGACAGCACCAACTACTGTGTTTACTTCAGCGAGAGCGACGGCACCAGCAATGCGACAGGGTATCTCAAGAGAGTGAGAAGCGATGGCAACAATCCTACAATACTTGCAGATTCACAGAGCGATCCCGGAGAGATGATCACCGACGGTACATATGTATACTGGGTTCAGGCAAACTGGAACGGCAATGAAGGCAAAATAATGAGAACGGGAAAATGAAAAGAAGAAAAGAACAGGCTTTCACCCTCATAGAAGTGCTTGTGGCACTTGCCATCCTGGCCATTGTGCTGGTGACTCTGCTCAAGATGGAGATCAACTCAATATCGATGGCGGGCCGCACTTCCATCTCATTCAGGGCTCTGATGATTGCAGTCAGAGAGCTCGACGAACTGGACAGGAAACAGTTTACCGGCGAGTATGAGAAAGCAATAGATGACGATTTTTCAGTCAAGGCAAAAACAGAACTAACCTCACAGAAGGGCATCCCTCTGGAGAAGCTGACGCTTCAGGTTCTCTACGGGAACACTGATTATGCAGAGCTCAAAACCTTTACAATCAAGATCTGAGTATATGAGGAGGCAGCCTGGATTTACCTTCATTGAGATCCTCGTTACATCAGGACTTGCACTGATGGTGGTCACCCTTGCATTCACCTCACTTTACTACAGCTCGAGAGCATCCCGGGACTGCCGAATCAATACAAACCTGGATTTTGAGATCATGAAAATCTATGCACAAATGCGGCAGCAGATGTTGAATCTTTATATCGCAAAAGACCTTTATGACTCTATGATAAGCGAAAAGACTGAAGTTGAAAACCGTCATAACATTCGATTCTTTACAACATCGCCTGTATTAGGCAGAGGGATCGTGGAAGCTGACTATTCGATTCAGCACTCTGAAGATGGCAAGCCATATATGGCCTACAGGGAATTTCCATTCCCTCACGTGATGGAAAGGAATGACAGCTCAACTCTGGAAGCCACTCTGTCTGAAATGAACGAATCCGGTATTGACTTCCAGTGGCGGAAGATCTCAGATGCCATTGTAGGACTGACCTTCAGCTATCTGGATGACAAAGACACTGTGTTCGAAGAATGGAAGGGAAACAGCCTGCCTTCCACAATAGTGGTTTCACTGTGGTATACTGCGAAACAGGATGTGCACAGCTTCAGCTTCACAGTGGCGCCTGGCCTGAGCACTTCAACCGGGTCATCGTCAAACAGGAAAGTACAATAAAATCATATATTGAAGGGTTATACCGTATGATAATCATTGCGGTGCTGGGAGTACTGATCATACTGATGGTGATGAACCTTCAGCTCTGCAGCGACAGCCTTTATTCCGCGAAATATCTCTCCCGTCTCGAGCACAGGGAGGGCAGCTATTATATTGCCCGCTCGGCCTACCAGAGCGCCCTGAGAGTTCTCAGACTGGATGCCATGAAAGGTAGCGGATATGACTCGATGAAGAGCCTGTGGGCTCAGGACCTGCCGGAACTTGATCTTGATGAAGGAACAATCAAGGTGCGTATTGAAGATGAGAACCGCCATTTTAATATCAACAGCATATTGAAGGACGACAAGCATTTCGAGCAATGCAGGAGGCTGTTCAGGAATCAGGAGATCAACGAAAATTTTATCAATGCTGTAAAGGACTGGCTGGACGAAGACAAGGAGGCCACCACGCCTGGCGGGAGCGAGTTTATGAAGGACAGCAGGCTGCCTGTCAAAAATGCGCCCCTGGATTCGATAGAGGAGCTCTTTTATATCAACAACTTCGACAATGAATGGTATAATGCCACTGTCAAGATGGGCGAAGCAAGGCCGGGGCTTAGAACTCTTCTCACCGTATATGGTGATGAAAAGATCAACGTAAACACCGCAAGCGTTGAGGTGCTTCAAAGCCTCGATGACAGCATAAGCAGGGAGACAGCAACGGAAATCGTCTCACGGAGAAGTGAGAATGCCATCAAAGATATGGGAAAGCTCCTCGAAGTGCCTGGCATCACTACTGACGTGCTGTATCGCATAGGCTATCTGGCTGATGTGAAAAGCACACACTTCAGGATTATCGTCAATGTAAAACAAGGCGATGATGAGACGATTCTGGAAGCAGTGGTAAAGCGCGAATCGGGTAATTTCAGTCCTCTTTACTGGAAGGTGGAGTAATGAGAACCATTGGAGGGATAGATCCGGGGACTACGGAGACAAGAGAGGTATTCATTCAGGCTGCCTGGAAGAGTGTAAAAGTGGTTGACAGCATTAAATCAGCCGTACTTATCGGCTCGGTGCCTTCTCAACTGCTCACTTACAGAAAACTCACTCTTCCTTTTGTGGATAAGAAGAAGATCCGCCCTGTAATAAAAGAGGAGCTATCTGAGAGCCTGGCATTCCCTGTAGAGGAAAGCACGTGGGATTTCTCCAGCGCCTCAGCCGGCGATATCTTCGTCATAATCGGAAAGACAGAGCACATAGATGAGCACAGGAAAAGCTTCTCTAAAGCTCTCAACAGCCTCGACGCGGAGCCTTATGCACTGCTTCGCACTTCACTTTACTGCGGAGTCAGAGACGCATTGATCATTGATTTCGGCGCTTCCAAAACGGTTTTTTGTGGTGTCAGGGATGGCTTCATCGATTCTGTAAAGGTGTTGATCAAAGGAGGCGAACATCTTACCGGGGTTATTGCCGAAACAAGAAAATTAGACGTGACTGAGGCGGAGCAGCTTAAAAGAAGCAAAGGGCTCGGGCTCAGCGAGGTTAAAGCGGCTTTAATCAGGATACTGCGAGCTGCCAACATCCCATCGCCGTTCCCCTGGCAGAAAATAGTCATCACCGGCCGCGGTGCCCAGATGGAAGGTATGAAAGAGTTCCTGGAAGAGACCCTGAAAACAACAGTATCGCTTTTTGAGCTTCCTTCCGGCCTTTCTCCATATATACATCAGGTTGCCTTCGGCCTGTCTCTGAAAGAGAAGGAGCCCGGCCACGGCGTAAACCTTATGGAAGAGAAAAAAGTCCGGGAGAGCCCTGTCCGCCTTTATGCCGCCGCGGTTCTGCTCCCCCTTCTGTTGATCTCCACAGTCTACGTGATGCAGGAAAACAACCTGAAGATGGAGATCAGGAATTATCGGACCTCAATGATAAACGTGCTCCAGAAGGAGTTCCCAGGGACAAAGAACGTCACAGCCCCTCTCAGGCAGTTTGAAAGCGCTCTTGCCGAGAAGAAATCACTGGCGGAGAAAAAAAGCAGCGATGTGCTCGGAGTATTCGAAACTATCTCTAAGGTGGTAAGTGGAAAGGATATAAACATCTATGAGATAGATATCAGCGAAGACACTGTGACCCTTACCGGAGAGACTGTTTCTTACATGGAAGTGGATAACATGAAAAAGAGTCTTCTGAATTCCTTCAGCAAAGTAGATCTGAAGGAAGGTAAGACCCTTCCCTCCAAGAGAATTACTTTTAACCTCACTATCACGATGAAAGAGAAAGAGGGAAATGTTTAAAAGGTTTAATGAGCTCTCAACAAGAGAGAAGATTGTATTCACCGCAGGGGGAGTGCTCATTTTCCTGCTCCTCTACCTTGGGCTTTTTCTGCTGCCTTCGATGCAGAACATCAGCAGGATGAAGAAACAGTGCGCCGCCCTGTCGAAAGACTGGATAACTCTTCAGGGTTATGTGCAGGAATACAGGAACCTCCCCATCGATGCAAGTCCTCCTCCTGAGCGTGTATCAGTCATCGCCTTCCTGGAGCAGTGTGGAAGCCAGCTCAAGATTGGAAAAATCACGTATCTAAAGCCTTTCAGCTCCGGCAAAAGCGAAGGTGCCGAGATCAAGATAGACAATATTACCGGTGAAGAGCTTACCAGATTTCTGCATCAGATTCAGGAAGCTCAGATCAACATCACCAGAATCAACGTTCGAGATAATAATATGGACGGTTTCTGGACCGTCAAGATCTTTCTAGAGGGATGAATATGAAAAAGGTTATCCTGGGTGTCGTCCTCTTCATAATCGTCTTTACACTGACGATACTGTTCAAATTCCCTTACTCCGCATATCTCGACTTCTTGTGCGATAAAATAAGCAGAGAGGGAACTCTGTCCATCACATGGGAGCGGAGCACGGACAGCTTCCCCAATGTGAAGCTTTACAATGTGCTGATCGTCTCAGATGAAAAGCTCATCGGGAGCTTTGACCGCGTTGATATGCAGCTCAAGCCCGGTAATATTTCCTTCAATGCTTCAAAGAACGACTGTAAGATAAATGGCCTGGTGAACCTTCAGGATCTGACCTATTCATTCGTCAACCTTACCATCCCGGAGGCATTCAACAGCACCATCGGGAAGGGTCTTCTTACCGTGAGCGGCACTTACAGCTTCAATGACAGGAAAGGCAAGGGAAAGTTCGAAGCGGCGATAGATCAGTTTCCAAATCCTCTCGTAAGCGGTAATCTAACAGCAAACGGCACAATTTCCTCTGAGAACCAGAAGACAAGCCTTGTCTTCAACCTGAAGGGGCAGAGCTTTGACGGAAAGGGAACCATCACCATCACCCGCACAGATAACAGGACACCTGCACAGGTGGCCGGAGTGCTGGAGCTCAAGATGGGTTCAATACCCATCATACTGAATGTGGGCGGCACTCTCGACAACATCACTATAACGAAAGCTCAATAGGAGGGTTTCCTGCAGAATTAGCGAATATAGGTGAACTAATTTTACAGGGTTATCTGATGATATGATGAAAACAATAAGAATTGCACATATTCATAAGATTTTTCTTGTTATGCTCCTCGCAGCATCAGTTTTTCTGCACTGCACATTCGATGATGAGTCCTGGGCGCAGGCGCCCGCTCCCTCACCTACTCCTCAACAGGCAGGCTCACAGCTCGATCAGAAGCTTGTCAACGCCATACGTTCAGGCAAGATACTGCTGAACTTTGACTCCATAGATATAAAAGCCATCACGAAGATAATGGCCGAGCTTTCCAAGAAGAATATCGTGCTGGAGAAGAGCGTCTCAGGAAACCTTTCAATACTCTCATCCAGAAGGATAAGCATCAAGGAAGCCTGGGACCTCTATGTATCCGCTCTCGAGGCTTCAGGATTCGGTATAGTGGACTATGGGAAGTATGTCAAAGTGATGCCCATAGCCGAAGCCCGCAAGGAAGACACAAGATATGTCGGAATGAAGATTCCCAAGCTTCGGCAGGGCTATATCGTTGCGATTGTGCTGATGAACAGCGCCGATGCGGAGATAATGGCAAATACTCTCCGCCCGATGGTCACTCCGGGAAGCGGTGTGATCAATGCTTACACGCCCTCAAATGCTGTCGTGATAGCTGACTCTGCATCCAATGTGAGCCGGCTGACACAGATAATCAAACATCTGGATTCCAACTACCGCGGCGCCACTCTCAGGGTTTTCCAGCCCAAGTACATAAGGGTGAAGGAGCTGGCCACAGCATTGCAGCCTCTCTTTGCGGCCGGCCAGGGACAGACTGCCGACAAGCAGGTCCGGATCAATGCATATGAGCCGACAAACTCCCTTCTCATCGTTGCCACCGAGAGGGATTTCATCCAGATTGAATCCATAATGGCAGAGATAGACACGGAAGACAGAATAATAAAGCCTGACCCCAGATCATTCAGAGTACACTATCTCCAGTATGCCGATGCGGAAGAGTGCGCCAAGGTAATCGGCAACATGATGGAAGAGCGCAAGAAGATCGTCGAAGAAGTCAAGAAGGAGCAGGCAGGCACTGCCGAGGCCAAAGAAAAGGAGACGTTCATCTCTTCGAAAGTATCATCTGACAAAGCTACAAACTCTCTCGTCTTCTACGTCACTGACAAAGAATATGATGAGCTCAAGAAAATGATCGCCTTTCTGGATGCTGAGCGCAAACAGGTGCTCATCTCTGCCATTATCGCCGAGGTCGATATGAAGAAGGTGCTGGAGATAGGCTCTAAATGGCACATTGTCACAGACAAGGGTGTAGCCTCATTCCAGGGCGGTTTGAGCCTCGACAGCATATATAATCTGATGTCCGGAGGGAGCTTCGTGGCAGGCGGGGTCAGCACACAGGGCGTGTCAATCGATGTGAGCGGCAAGACGATCTTCTTCCCCAACATCTTTGCAGCAATCACGGCACTTGAGACAAACAACGCCTTCAACCTTCTGTCGGCTCCCAGGATACTTTCACAGGATCATAAGGAGGCAAAGATCAATGTAGGTCAGATTATCCCTTATGCAACCGGCGTAAAGTATGATACAAACGGCCAGCCCATCATCACCTATGATTACAAGGATGTCGGCCTCACCTTGACAGTGACTCCACACATAAGCCAGGGCGAAAACGTCCGCCTCGATATCGACCAGGTGATCAAAGACGTCACAGACTACCTGAGGCCAAATACAGGATCCATCAGCTATGTCGTTCCCATCGTCTCCAACAGAGAGGTGAAGACGTTCATCACCCTGAAGAACCATCAGACGATAATCATCGGCGGGCTGATAAGCAACAAGACAATCGAAGTGATAAAGAGCATACCTTTCCTCTCCAAACTGCCTATTCTCGGCAAGATGTTCTTCCAGGACACCTCCAAGACTCATGATAAAAGCACACTCTTTGTCTTCATCACTCCTCATATAATCAACAGCCCGAAGGAGCTCCAGGAGATCACCGATAGATACGGCCGGGTGCTGCACATTGACGAGCCACAGAACAAGAAAGCCCCCTTCATCATAAACGAAGACAAGGAAGGGCATCACTAGGAGGGGCTCCACCATGGATACGATAACGAGCAAAGTCCCAATAGACTTTCTCCAGAAGAATCTGCTCCTACCACTTGAGGCCAATGGAGAAATGCGCATCGGAATCTGTCCGGATTCCAATACGGAAGCCATTGAAGACATGAGGCTGCTCTTAAATATTGACATAGAGCCTGTATTTGTAGACAGAGAGCAGATAGACTCAGGATTGCGGGATTTACTCGTTGCGGATATAGGCTTCGGAGACCGGGATGAAGAAGCTGAGATGCAGCTTCTGGAAGAAGATACCACGCAGGATCTTCTGTCTCACAGCAAAGACGCCCCGATAATAAAACTGGTCAACAGCCTCTTCCTTAAAGCAGTACAGCTCAGAGGAACAGATATTCACATAGAGCCATACGAGAATGATGCACTGGTGCGCATACGAGTTGACGGAGTGCTGCAGGAGATAATGACAGTGACAAAGCATCAGCAGTCTGGCGTTGTGGCGCGTGTCAAGGTTATGTCCAAGCTGAACCTGGCTGAGCACCGCCTCCCACAGGACGGAAGGATGAGAGTGAAAGCCGGCGAGAGAGGACTGGATGTCCGTGTCTCTCTCCTCCCTACACAGTTCGGTGAGCGCGTAGTTTTGAGGCTCCTCGACAAGGGCATGCAGATCCTTACAATGGAACAGCTGGGACTCCTGAGGGAAGACTTCGGGAAGATCAGAGAGCTGATAGACAGGCCTCACGGCTCCATCCTTCTGACAGGTCCTACAGGCAGCGGCAAGAGCACCACTCTCTATGCTATGCTGATGGAGATCAAATCACCTGAACGAAACATCATCACCATTGAAGACCCGGTTGAATACCAGATTGCAGGGATCGGGCAGATCCCGATCAATCCCAAGATCGGCATTACATTTGCAAGCGGCCTCAGGTCGATTCTGAGGCAGGACCCGGACGTGATCATGGTCGGCGAGATACGTGACCCTGAAACTGCAGAGATATCCACCCACGCCTCCCTTACAGGCCATCTCGTTCTGTCCACACTCCATACGAACGATGCGCCCTCGGCGGTTTCAAGACTTGTGGACATGGGAGTAGAGAGTTATCTCATCTCATCCTCCCTTATCGGAGTGATTGCCCAGAGACTCGTTAGAAGGCTCTGTCCGTCCTGCCGTGAAAAGTACACGCCACGCCCTGAAGAGCTAAGGAGCCTCGGCATCTCAGATACACAGGCAAACGGCCATACGATATACAGGCCCAGGGAAGCCCGAGAGCCAGGAGGGAAAAAAGGCTGTTCTCAGTGTAACTATTCCGGATACCTCGGAAGAGTTGCAATATTTGAGATAATGAAGATCGACGAAGAGTTGCAGAGCGCAATAACGCGCTCTGCAGAAGCCAATCCTATCAGAAAGATAGCGCTCAAGAACGGTATGAAGAACCTCCATCAAGACGGCCTCATGAAAATATTCAGAGGTGATACAAGTATTGAAGAAGTGCTCCGCTCCACCCGCATCTGATATTACTGAAAAGGAGCGCTCCTCCCATGATTCATCCTCATCGAACGCTTCAGACCAGGAAGGACAGAATCCGGAGCATCATAGCCGCCACCGACGAATCCATTGCACAGTGCAATCTCAATGAACTCAGGGAAAGGTGGAATAGCAGGGAGGGCGACAGACAATTTCCTCAGATCCTTAGAGGATTCCTTATCGATGAACGTACGATTCGGGCTGTCTCACTAAAGATCAAGATGCTGCTGACACTTCTGATGAAGGCTCAGGAGCTTTGGATGAACCGTAAGGAGATACGAGACATTCTTCCCTGCCCCTCCGGAGGATGGCTCCTCAACAGTCCAATGGACTGGGAATCGACACTCTTTCTAAGGATCGAGATGTCTCCTTTCATTTATCAGGATTATATTCAGCCCTCTGTCAAGTTTCTGTCGATATACGGTGACGGTGTGGCACCTGACTTTGTACTGCACCATACGATACCGGAGAAGCAGCTCGCCTTTTGGAAAGATCTGGGGATAGATACCACAATCTGTTCTACTCTCGATTCAATGAGCTTCTTCAGAGAACAGATGCTGCCCTGGATTTCCACCTGCCGGACCGGGATGGATTCCGGAATGAGCACTGAAGAACCTGAACTTGGGCTTCTCTTTGATGAGCAATCCAGTGAAGACGATCGCAGAACACTTCTCGAGCTTTCTTCATATCTCTCCATGCACGGAATAGAGACAGATTTGATCGGTATCGGCTCCTTTCAGGATTCAATGAGCCTGAAAGCCCTGCTCAACACGGTTTCTGCAGCAGATATGGCCTGTCAGAAAAGCCCTCTTCCAGAAGCACTTGCATCTCTCCGGGAGAAGGAGCGGCTCTTCAACCTGGCGCCACTTCCTGTATTTGCCCAGGGGATCTTTGAGCTCCTCACCGACCCTTACCTGGCTGAGGCCCTCGGCGCTCCTCCCCAGGAGACGGTGAAGCGCATGATCCCCTGGACCAGAGTGATCCGGGATGGCGAGATAACGACACCGGCAGGATCCAGAGCGGTTCTCCGGGATTATGCCGTAGGTGCCAGGCAGTATCTGATGATAAGACCGCAATGGCGAGGAAACAATGAACAGGTAGTCTCCGGAGCTGATGTTACACAGGACGAATGGATTCAGTCGCTTGAAGGTGCTCTGAGTACACCTTACTGTTATGTGCTGCAGGAGAGAGTCGAATACCCACAGGCCTCCCTTCCTTTTGTCGAAGGCGATTTAATAAATTGGAGAAAGGTGCTGTTCACAATAGATATCTTCGCATCTTCCCACGGAGATATAGGAGGAATGGCAGCTCCTGTCTACTCCATGGGCGACTCTCAGGAAGGAGCGACCTCCTTTTCCTCACCATACTGCGGCACCACGTCGGTGATGAAGGCAGAGCTGTAAGAGGCGGGCCCCAGGGAGTCACGCTTCAGGTTTACCGCGAAACACCTTGCATAGCGTTTTATAATGAGCTACAATCCCGGAGAATGGAACTACCTAGGCTGTTATGAAGAATCATACGATAATGCTCTGCCTTGTCTTGACCGCCCTGCTGCTCAAATCCGGTCTGCCAGCCGGAGGAAGCGGATCAGGCAACGTGTTCAGGCATCCCGACGGCTTCTATTCTATTGAGATTCCTGCCGGATGGAGCCGCGGGCAGGGGATCATGAACATATGGGAGTTCAAAGAGCCGAAGAAAGGCAGGGAAAGCACTTTTCAGAAGAACATAAAGATAGTCGCGGCGCAGATGGCGGATGGGATTACTCTTGACAGCTATATCGAGAGCTCTGTCCTCGCCTGGAAAGACATCTGGAAGGTTCTGAAAAAAGAGGATGTCACAGTCAGCGGCAGCAAGGCAAAGCTTCTGACGATCGATCAGACAGTGCCGGGGATGAAAACGCGCATAGCCAAATATTTCATCGAAAAGAACGGATATATCTACATAATAAGCTGCTCAGCAGAAGAAAAGGATTTCGAAGCTTCTTTCCCGCTCTTCAGGAAGACCGTGGGGACCTTTACCATAATGAAGAAGTAACAGGAGCCTCTTAATGCGAGCGCTCGACAACTCTCGTGATGCAGTTGATCGCCCCGCTCAGTGAACTGGTATCTCAAAGTGAGGGATCAGTATGTTGTCTCAGTCGATCACCGCGTTGTTGTATGTAATCCACGGAACGGCTTCCAGGTCCGAGCTTCCCGGGTGAGGCATAGTTATATCAGGGAGAGTCCCACGGAGAAGCTCCCTGTAGTAAAGCTATTTCTTCCCAGGGTAGTTCCGAAGCGTGAAGAGCCAGAGATCCTGAACTCTTCTTCGCAGACCGGAAAGGCTCTCATCTCCTTCAAAAGCCTTTTTGATCCCGTTATTCATTATCTCGTCAAGAACCCATTCTTCATTTATCTCTTCCTTCACCACGGCATAAGTGGCTTCTCTGAGATTCCTGATACCAAGAAGTGCGAAGCGATCTCCAACGCTGTCAAAGATGTGTTTGAAAGGCCTGCTGGAGCGCAGGAACTCAAAGACGTTGAGCAGCTGAACACTCTCCACACTGCTTTGAAGATATTTGAGTGTTCCGTCCAGCTCCATCATGGCTTTTTCCTGATCCTCCACCAGTTCATCAAGCTTTGTCTCCATTACGGCTGGGAAGGCTGTGTGTGTTTTGGCGAAGAGCTCTTTGATAAGTGGGATGAACTTCAGTTTATCCTCTATAGTGAGAGTCTCGGCAATACTCCAGATCTTGTTGTGATTTCGATAGTGATGCACAAGCTCGTGAAGTATCAGGAAACGCGCCTGCAATTGTGAGAGTCTGGCAAGATTCGCTTCATTGAGAATGAAAGTAGGGCCGTCTATATCCTGAAGAGTCGCATAGAAAGGCTGATATCCACTGTATCTCAGGATCTCCAGATGTTCAATCTTGAAGATGCTGTCATTGAAGCTCAGTATCTCCTGCTCTATGGGATCGTCCAGGATGGCTCCCTTTGTCTGCTTCATTATATTTGCGATCTGTTTCGGAACCCTTTTTTCTTCAAGGTTGAGTATGGGAAAGACTTTATCTATGAAGAACGTGGTTATCCAGTTCTCCCGTCCTTCCTCAATTGCCTTGAATGTTGAAAGAGTCAGGTTGATCTCCGGGTAGATGTCATTGTCAACTTCTCCTTTGTATTTCTCAGCAATCTCGTCATAAGAACTGTTGAGAAAAGCAGAGACTCTATTCATAACGGGCATCCTTGGCAATGCAGGGTCCTTCTTGAAATGCTGCATCAGCAGCTCATATACTTTCAGTCTCTCACCAAACTGCTCGATATACTGGAGCATATATTCAATGGCTTCCTTTTTCCCCTCTTCGATGAGAAGCTCTGAATAATAGTAGAGAATTCTCTCATCACAGGGAGTTACATCAGGGATCTTCATGGCATCACGCAGAATCTCTCTTGCGCGCTGCTTTTTATTCTGGTAAAAGATGAAGATTTCAGCCAGCTCAAGCATGTAGGTCTTCTGCTGCTCCTTGTTCCGGACCTGATTCAGCCTGTTATGAAGCACTTCCTGAAGTGCCATGAGATATAACCGCTGATCCTCCCTGGCCATGCTGTCCCTGTCGATCTTCTTACTTACATCATAAGCTTCTATCCAGCAGTTGAATCCGCAATAGCTGTGGAAGAGGCCCTTCAGCACATCCTGATTGGAAGGAACCCTGCTGAACAGAGAATAGAAAAGCTCCATCGATTTTTCAAACTCTTTTTTGTGAAGAAAGTCGTTTCCTTTTTCAATCTCCTCAATAAGCCAGTTCTCATCGATCTCCTCTTCCTGTGATTCTTCATCAAGAACAGGCACGGGAACTTCCTCGCGAGAGCTTTCAGCTTCTTCCACAGCAGGCGCATCCTCCAGAGATACAGCCTCCTGTTCTTCCTCAGCTTCTTCAGGCGCTTCTGTTACCAGGACCGGAGCCTCATCGACTTCAGTTCTCGCAGCCTCTTCTCCAGAAGCTTCATCCTCATCAACTTCTACCCATTCTGTATCTTCCTCTGACTCTGCCAGCTCTTCTTCCGACGGTCCGACAGGCTCCAGAGGCTCCTGCTCAGGCTTCTCTGGTGCTTCAGAATACTCATCCCTTTCCTTCCCGTCAAGAAGCTCCTGCATTTCATGGAGCTGTTCCTGATCGACAGATGGGTCTGTATTGTCGAGCAGTGTAATCGGTTTTTCTTCATCAAAGGACTCGCTCTCTTCTCCGTCCTTTGCTTCATCATGCGTCTCCGGCGGCATCATGACCGGTAAGGGAGTTTCTGAAGGGAGCTGCTCCGCCTGCGGCGCTTCCAATGTATAGGTCCCTTCCTTTATGCTGTTTATCTTCTCTCTTATACTCTGAAAGTCCGGAGATGATGCACCCACTACTTTCTTCGCCGCCTGTATGAGAGAATCACAGACCTTTCGTACTTCATCGTCAATAACACTTTCATGAACGATCTTATTCTTTGAGTAGGCTTTCTCTACGAAAAGCCTTCCTGAAGGTCCCATGAAAGGAATAAAAACCGTACAGAGGAGATCGAATGGATGGATCTCTCTGGGGGCTCCTTCTACACCATAATGAGTCTTTGATATTCCGAAATCAACTTTGGCCAGATCCTGTATTCTCTTTATATACTCATCCTGGAGCTGTTCATTGACTTTTTCCAGATCGGCATAACGCTCCTCAGAAGCTTTCAATGCCTCATCTCGCTGCAGAGCCAGCTTTTCGAGCTCGTCAATCTTCTTTTTCAACTCTTCCTGCTCACGTCTGGACAGAGCCAGCTCCTTGTCCAGCTCATCTTTCTGAAGTGTCATCGCATTCAGCTCTTCGGTTCTGATCTGCAGGCCGTGCATCTTGTTCTGAAGCTCTTCCTGGGATTTTGACAGAAAATCCCTGGTCTTTTTCAGTTCAGAATCAAGCTCAGCCTCTCTGGCATTCCATTTCTGACGTTCTCCTTCAAGCTCCTGCTGCAGTTCAGTATTCAGCCTTTCTCCTTCTGCTATGATTGCTGATTTTGCAGCCACATCTTCTTCAATTTCTATCACCTGAAAGGCAAGCTCTGCATTTTTCTTTCCAAGCTCGGCGTTTTGTGAACGAAGCTCAAGATTGGTTTTTTCAAGCTCCTGATTTCTCTTGAAGAGCGTCAGATCAGCACCCTTTCCCCTGGAAGAACTGGCACGGCTTTCCAGCTCTCTGTTTTTCGCCTCCAGGCTCTTGGATCTGTCCAGAATGGCTTTTATCTTCCTGCTCTGCGCCTCATAGAAACGGAGCTCTCTATCCATAAACTCCTCTGAGCGGAACTCATAGAATGCAGATTCAGGCTTTTCCTTCACTTCTTCGAGAGATATGGATATCAGCGCCTCAGAGTCTTTCTCACTGCGGAGAAAGTTCACACTGCAGTAGCCAAAGTTTTTTGCACCTATTCCCCCTATGATGGCTGAAACGAAAATCTCAACGTGATGAGAGTCTTTAAAAAGACTACCCAATGATAGTGATTCAACACGAACTAAACAGACGTTGTTTTCAATAGAATCGAGGTGGCTCTCAAGCCCTGTCTGATCAAGCCACTCTTTGACAGCCATGAAGAGACCTTCCGGCTCCAGACTGCCTTTGCTTTTGTTTTCTTTCTTGTAATGCTCATCGGCAAGTATTCCGAAGTCAACTCCAAGCTCTCTGTAGTATCCTTCAATCTCTTCAGCTCCGAAAAACTTCTCTCCGAGCAGAATACTCTCCCTGAAGAAGCTCCAGAGCATTGTTTTCTGAAAATCTTCCATCTTCATGAGATCAACCTCCCTCCCGCTTATGTAATTCCACAACTTTCATTAATTCCCTCCGAAGTATTATGCTGATTCATGAGGACAAAAGTGAGAAAGCGAAAAGCTTTTCGATTCAGCAGGAACAGAGCATTATAAATCAAGCTCGCAGAAACGAATGGAGGTTTTACTTCACATCTCCACGAAATCCCGGATATCAGAATTCTGATCCATTGAACGATGATAGTTTTTGCAGGTTCGCTTTTTATACCCATAATTCCATCCTCCGGCCTGTCTCCGGAGGGGAGGGCAGGCAGACACAGTCGTTACCCTCACAGGAGGGGCAGGCAATGTTTCTGAAGAAGTTTCAGGCCATCAGACTTGAACCTGAATACCTTACAGTCATACCTCTTGAAAGATCATCAGGTTCAGGAGGAGAATTCAAGGTTTTCTATCTTAAATCCCCTCTGATACGTGATACTGTCAGATCATTACTAAACGCAATCGTGGAAAACTTTTCATCGGAGCTGTTTTCCGACCTTTGCATGCAATGCGGGAACTGCTGCCGCAACAGGACAGTCGCTGTAACATCCAGGACCATTGAGCAGATTGCCCACTATCTCTGCTGCTATGATGATGAGCTTTTCAGGAGCGAGTATATTGAAAAAGGACAGACCTGGAATGACCGGGATGGCGTCCTGGCAAGGTGTGGTGACTCATGTGTGTTTCTGGAAGAAGTAAGCGCCGACAGAAGCCGGTGCAGGATCTATCCGCTCCGCCCATCCCAATGCGTCTCCTTTTCATCTGCAGGGGATTCATGCAGAAAAGACAGAGGCGACCTGATAAGCCACATAGAAGAAGTAATGCTCCATTCAGACAATGTGGAAGTGAAGAGGTCTGGAAATCGAATTTTTTCATTACCGATAGACCTTCCAGCTATCACGTCTGATTTGACAAACCTGTTGTCACTGCTGATACCCCTGGCAGAAAGCAGAAGAGGTTCTGACAGAGATGTTCAGAATGACTTAAATGACAGGGCTGCTGAAGCGAAAATGCTTTTCTACAGGGAAGGACTGACCGAAGCTCTTAAAGAGAAGATCGTCAGCCTGGCCGATGACATGGAGCGCCTCAGTGAGATTGAAACTGAATCCGGTGCTGCTCTGGATACGCAGACTGACTATATTACAGCTCAGATAGAACATCTGATTGATTGCATCGATGAAGAGTCGGAGAAGTTAAAATATGAATGCACAATGCGTACATTTGAAAGACTCCATCTGTTCCCTGAATGCCTGGAGGTTACCATCCACTCTGATACACATGATGCGCCGGTCCTGATCATCTACCGCGATCATCCGAAGCTCCTGCATCTCGTGCAGGAGATGCTTAATCGTATTGTGTCCTGCGCCGATCAGGCAGTATTGAGCGCTCTCACCGACTGCAGTAATCTATGCATTCATTGCGGTGAATGCTGCAGAGGATTTACCGGCGAGATCCTTCCGGGAGAACTGGGCATTATTGCAGCCCATCTTGCAATATCAGTAAAAGAGATGTGGAATACCCTGCTGGAGCCTGGCGTTTCCACATGGAACGGACACACGGCGATCTTTAAAAGCTCTCCCGGTCATCAGACGCTTTCTTCAGAGAATGACGAATATCCGCATTCATCTGAGGAACAGCCTCTTCAGCCATTGCAATGCCCCTTTCTGGAAAGACGCGATGACAGTCTCTTTTACTGCTCTATCTATGAAGTCAGGCCTCTTGCCTGCCGAAGAAAAAACGCCTGTGCCGAGATGTGCAGTAAAAGTATATCCCTCAACAGACCGGAACTGCTCATTGATAGAATCAACTCGATTGAAGTTCATAGAGATAAGCTCTCTCTTATTTTAGAGAAGCAGCCTGAGAAAGCCCGGGTGGTCTATCTGCGCGAGTACGGAAAAGAACTGGCCGTTGTTGAAGAGCTGAAAAGTGAGGTGCACAGAATCACCTCACTTCAGCAGAGCCGGCACTTTATATAAGGACACATAATACAATGGAGATACCTGAAGGAGCTGCTGTTGAGCTCAGAACCAACCAGCTGCTGATAGCGCCTGGCGAAGAAGGGGAGATCGTTCTCCTCTATGTTGACTATCCTTCTCTTCGTACCATCGCGCGTACGATGGCGTCACTTGTAGTAACTGAATACACCGTAAGACTCTTTGATGATTTCTGCTCCCGTTGTGGCAGATGCTGTCGGGAAAGGCCTGTCAAGGTCACTGCAGGCGAGATTACCAGAATCTGTGATCATACAGGTGGAAGCTCCGTAGCTGCTTTCAGAAAAGAATACTTAGACAGTGCCTTCAGCTGGAATGTAAAGGACGGCTTCATTAAAAAGAAGGAGGGGCGCTGCATATTTCTACGGCAACTCTCACCATATCGCACAAGATGCAGCATATATTCAGTAAGGCCTGCAGCGTGTGCAATGCTTGCACCGTCTCATCCGGATTGCAGCAGGAATGAGCCTTTCCTGATCTCTCACCTGAAATCCATAGCTTTTCACAGTGACTCTGTAATAATAAAAACTCATTCCGGAAAGTGTCTGAACCTCCTTGTTGAAGACAGTATCCTCAGGCTGCATTTTTACGATCTCTGCAATCTGCTCGCCGCAACGGAGAGAAAGATGCCCGACAGGGAGGAGGAATATCTGCAGAGGCTCTGCAACAGAGTCGAATCAATTCGAAGAGGGCTTATCTCGAACGGCATCACTCCTCTTTTTTATTCTGAGATGCTCTCCCTCAATGCAGAAACGAGACATCTCGATACAGAGGCATTGAAGAAAAAGAGCAGCTACCAGATGCTGATTGAAAAGATCAGGAGGCTGCAGGGTCTGACTCTGGCAGTTTCAAAAGACTCCGAGCCTGAATCCCGCTGTCTCGATACAGCCATCACCAGACTATCCATCAGCGTTGATGAACTCAATACAGTCTTTCTGAAAGATGGAGTGGAATGCCATCATCGTATCAGATATGACAGCCACACAGGAATTCTTGCATCAGTCAGGGCAATGATGAAGCATATACTTTCATTCGGCGATCCTTATCTGTGGGAGATTCTATGGCACACTGACTCATACTGCTTTCTGTGTGCCAGTTGCTGCCAATGCATGAGAGTTGAGATCTCGCCTGCGGATATCGAGAGAATTGCAGAGCACTTCTCATTGACGGAAGAAGAGGCAAGGGCACGCTTTCTTTTTCCGCCTATCTTCTCCTGGAACGAAGCAGATGGAATCCTTGCCAAGAAGGATGGAGCCCGCCTGGACAAGGTTGCATCCGGCTCGGACTGCATCTTCCTGGTCCGTCATTCGCCCACCGTGGCTCTCTGCTCCATATATTCAGTCCGGCCTGATGTATGCACCAACTATGCTCCAACTGGCAGACCCTGCATAGAAATGAGCGTGGTAATGAATAGAGATGCCTTTCTGGAGAATATTATCAACGTTGTGATCTCCGGCTCACTGCTGTCCATCCATACGGTTCTTTCCAGCAGTCTTTCCAGAGAGCCGTTTGTTCTTCATATAAGAGAAGATGAGACTCTTTACAGACTCTATAAAGAGCTGGAACAGGGTGTTGCAGATGTTCTGCTGTCCTGCTACCGCGGCACCAGATAGTCTTCGGCGCCGAGCTCCAGCAGCAGATCCACTACCCTCAGACAGCTCTGCTGCCTGGCAACCATAAGCGGTGTTATGACATCATAGCTTTTCGCATTGATGTCAGCTCCTTTCATGATCAGGAAATCCACCATTTCCAGCTGACCTGCCATCGCAGCAATATGAAGAGGGGTGAATCCGTTATAGTTCCGGCTTTCCAGGTCACTGCCGGCCGAGATAAGCACTTCAGCAACATCGACAAAGCCATAATATGCTGCACTGTGCAAAGGGATCATGCCATAGTTGTTTTCCTTCGCATGAATATCGGCGCCGTGAGAGACAAGCATATGTACAATATCGGCAAAACCAAGCGTTGAAGCTACATGAAGAGGTGTCATGTCATACTGACCGTCTTTGACATTGGTAGAGGCACCCTTCTGAAGAAGAAAGCCCACTATATTCGCGTATCCGTCGCCAGCAGCCTCAATCAGGGGATTCTTGCCTTCGTCATCCATCTCATTGATGTTGACACCTTCTGCAAGAAAGCGATCGACCGCTTCAAGATCGTTGTTCACTATCGCATCATATATGGATGAATATGCCATATCTGTTCCTCCTTTGGCCTCTCTGCTCTGTTATTCACTGTTTCTTTCACCACTCGACATTGTCATTCCTATTCAAGAGTTGAAATGCTATCTTCATCACAGTCTTTCCGCCCTGTTTCAGTGCCGTTCTTTGAGTTTCAGAGATAGAGGCTGAGCTTCTGCAATGTCCTGGAAATCTTCTCAGGCGTGAAGAAACGTATCAATAATTCGCTTCTCACCCCTTCCAGCTCCTCTCTTCCAAGCTCGCATACACTGAAATCCACTGAAAAATAATCATATCTTCCTTTCAGCGAGTCAATATTATATCCTTCAGATCTCAGAATCCCGGCCATCTCATTTCCATCAAACGGATTTACTGTGAATACGTGTATGAAATCTATATCGTCATCGATACAGAATTCGATGGTCTTAGTCATCTCATCCTTCGTCTCAGTAGGAAATCCGAGCATTACAAAAAGGTTTGTGATGATATTCTGAGAAGAGGTGAAATGAATGATGTCTTTAAGCTTCTTAAGGTCGATATTCTTTTTTATCATCTTCTGAAGGCGGGGAGAGGCAGTTTCCAGGGCATAATTAAGACGGTAGAGCCCTGCCGACTTCATCTTCAGGATAATCTCCTCATCAAGTATATCTGCCCTGAGACCATTTGGAAAAGAGAATCTGATGTCAAGGCCGCGCTCCAGAATCATATCACAGATCGTAATCACACGCGACTTGTCCAGATTGAAGATGTCATCACGAATATCGAACTGCCTGATGCCAAATGTGCCGTAAAGATATTCGATCTCATCTACCACATTGCGCGGGGAGCGTGCGCGGAACTTCTTCCCAAAGATGTTATGGCAGTATATACACCTGTATGGGCATCCCCGGGAAGTGAATATAGATACTATCTCTCTTCGCGCATTCAGGTAGATGGGAATGTCAGGGTAATAGTTCATGGCGAAGTACTTTTCATGGTCGAGAAGATCCCAGGCCGGCATGGGCAATTCATCGAGGTTCTGAATATACTGGCCAGGAGGATTGACAACAGCCCTGCCCTCGCCATCTCTGTAGATCAGACCTTCCACATGCTGATATCCTCCATTTTTATCCAGGCAGTCCAGGAGCTTTGCAAGAGCAACTTCTCCTTCACCATAGACGGCATAGTCAAAAGGTGCATCATCGAGTGCTTTCCCTTTAACCGCAGTGATGTGAGGGCCGCCACCTGCCAGAACGGCTTCAGGGGCAAGATATCTCATGTTCTTCACCATATCGTACATGAAAGGTGCATCCCTCGTCACACCTCGAAAACCAACGAAATCAGGTTTGAACTCCTTCACAATCCTCGGGAGCACATGAAAATCATTTTCAAAGAGCCTGAGATCCAGAATCTTTATCTCTGCATGAGAATCTCTTTCTCGAATCACCGAAGCAAGCTGAATGAGACCAAGCGGCTGCACCACATCAGATGGCATGTCTGTATTGTAGACAGGTAGATGATATCGCCAGAGCTTCTGTGCTTCCACAAGAAGAAATTTCTTCATCGTCGGATTCACACCGCAAGTCATAGTCCGGATCTCGCATATTCAAGTATCTTTACAATCTCGCTGTTGCCTATATTCATAGCTATCTGCAGTGCATTATCGCCGTCATCATTTCTGGCATAGAGGCTGGCGCCCCGGAGCACCAGAAGGGCCACCATCTCCTTATGCCCGCTCATTACGGCCAGGTGAAGCGGCGTCAAGCCTCTATATGTCTTCGCATCCATATCTGCTTCATTCTTATAAAGCAGCTCTGCAATCTCAATTGTATTTCTCATTGCACAGTGATGGAGTGGAGTCAAGCCGTTGTTGTCACAGGCATTTATATCCACACCCTTCTCAATGACAGCCTGCACCCACTCATAGCTGTCCTGATCAACCACCCAGTGAAGCAGTGTATTTCCCTGCTCATCCCTCATGAAGGGAAGATCCGGGTTGCTCTCCAGAAGCTCAACTCCTCGCTCCAGGTCGAAATTGCCATCACTGTTCAGCACCTGACTGATTAAGTGTTCCATTACACGCTCTCCTTTTCACTTTCATACTCAAGAGCACAGGTAACTGCAGGCTCCTGAAACAGGAAACCATTCAATATGAGGCTGAATACTCTCAGGACATTATACCATAAAAGTAGGCTCGCCAACCACTCTTTGATGTCATAAACCAGAGAGAGTTTCAACGTGGTCAACGACCTGCTCAGGAAGAAAAGCCAGTGATTATACTCACCAGCATAACAAACTGGAGCATTCTAAATTGCCAAACAAGCATTGATAGATGATTCCAGAAGTTTTGACAGTGCAATTTATAATGCGCGTTTGTATAGCAGACAACGGCAAAAGCAATGATACAACTGGCAGCAATCAAATGAGTGAGTACTGCGTCATCTGTTGTGCCCCAGAGAAAGCTTGGCAGCTCTTCCTCTGAATGTCTCCGGAGATTCCCTCGATTTAGAACGATGGATAGTCCGGATTCACCGGCTCATATCTGTGCTCTCCAGTCTGCGGTTTTTCTACACCAAACATATAGGCGTTCCTGGACAGAGGTTTGCCTTCTGAATCATTCCAGGAAGCTTCCAGAATCCATTTTTCACCGGCTTTTGCAGTATCAGGAATCTTGAACTCCAAGCTGTTGACGCGATCCGAAGAATCTGCCTGACAGTTAACCAGCATCTCTCCATTCATCAGTGGCTTCTTGTCCCTGTCATCAGCACGGTAGACTTTCCAATTGAGCCTGCTGTCCCTGAGCTCCGAATAGCTATCATTAATGACCCACAGAGGCGCTTTGACCACTTCACCAGCCTTGAACTGCGTCTTTTTCCATTCTATACTGACAAGTGCAGGAGTCATTGCGTTCTTAAGCGCTTCATAAGCCATTTTAGGGGCGCCCTTATAGTCCATCACACCCCACGTCGCAGAAGGCCATGCCTCTTTGAACATGAACTGGTATATCCCTGTAGTGGGCTTGAATTTAATGCGCCTGAAGTATTCGGTGACATATTTATTATAATCATACTGATACTTCTGAGATGTGTCGATATAGTCATCAAGGTCTTTGAATGCCCTGGGATGGCCGATGTATTTGATGTTGTTAGGAAGCTGCAGATCATGGAACTTCCACACAGCCTCATTTTGATCGATGGGCCACTGCTGATCTGCAGGAATGTCATTCTTTATCGATTCAGGAATAGCCTGAGCTCCATATTCAGATGCCATTCTGGGCTTCCATTTGGATACATTGGTATATTCTCTGCCATAAGGCGGATCATACCAGCCCGGATAGTAATGCTCTCTGAACCCGGAGCCTGCCTTGTGCTGCCTTGTGGGATCGAGCTTTGCAGCATCGCGATCCATCATATGGTCCATCAGATAGTTGAATGGAACAGATTCATTATGAGCGCTCCATATTGCTATGGATGGATGGTTTCTATAGAGATCTATGAACTGTTTATACTGATCTCTGGCTTTAGCCATGAAGGAAAGGGATGGACTGGTCGCCCATATCATCGGAAAATCAGCCCAGACCAGCACTCCCTCCTTATCAGCCATGTCATAGAACTCCTGGGGCAGTGCATGGGCGTGGACTCTAACCGAGTTCAGATTGGCCTCCTTCATGAGGTGGAGATCGTTCCGATACTTCTCCTCATTGTATGTTGAAAGCCATTCTGTCGGGATGTAGTTAGTGCCTCTCTGATACATTGGAGCGCCGTTGAGCCTGAGGACACCTGTCGTTTTATCGTAATCGATCTTCCTTATCCCGAAATGCCCTTTCAGTGAATCAGATACCTTACCGCCATCCAGTATTTCAGTGTCCATCTTATAAAGATTGGGCTCTCCGTGGTCGTGGGTCCACCAGAGCTTCGGATTCTCTTCCAGAGCATTGATCGATACTTTGTTTGCACCAGGCTGAAGCTCCACTTCCTTTGTGAGCACTCTGAACTTCTCCGGATCCTCCTCGCCTGAAGGAGCATATTTAATTCTCACTGTGACTGTTTTTGCATTGTCGTCGTGATTTTCCAGCAGATAGTTGAAAGTCAGATCAGCTTTCTTATGGTCTGAAGACAGCCCGGTGTCCACATATTGATTCTTAATCGTCTCCATACCTGTTGAGTCGAGAATCACGTCGTTCCAGATGCCGCCCGATGTGCCGAGAGTCGAAGGGGCCGTGTTCCCACCGGGACGGCAGTCGTGCTGTCCGAATATCCCTTTTATCTGGTTCTTGAAGAAAAAACCGCCAGAGTCCTTTGGGGCAGAAACCTTCACAAGCAGAGTGTTTTCTTCTCCCGGCCTGACTTTTCCATCCAGATCGAACGTGAATGGATTAAAATATCCTTCATGGGAGCCCAGTTTCTCCTTGTTGAGATATACTTCTGATTGATAATCAACCCCTTTGAAGGTAAGCTCCAGGTGCCTGTCAGGTCCTGTATCCTCAGGTTTTACGATGAACTTCTTCATATACCATACGTTGCCGCCATAAGAAAAAAGCTCAGGATCTGCTACAGCCCACTGTGATGGCATCTGTATGTCCTTCCACCCCTTATCGTGCAAACCAGGCGCTGTTTCGGAGCAGATCATCTTCCATCCATCTTTCAGAACTGTGCTTCCTGGCTTCAGGTGCTCCTGCGATGTTGCCATGACAGGTTTGTATTCATCTTCCGGAAGATCATAGGCTCTTGGTGATGTGGCCCCTCTGGGAGCCTTTTCCCTCCGGAAAGCCTGCGGATCCAGATAGTTGCACGTCGCCTCTCTGATCTCCATAAGACATCCCCCCTGCTGTTGTACTGCAGATATGACTTGAACGATTTCAATATTACATATTTATTATACCGGCATGCGCAATAAAAGAATGTGTCCAAATTGTAAATATTTGGACAGGCCGGCTACAACAAACCATTGACTCGATGAAGCTCAGACTCCTCTATCTCTGCCCCCCGGCTTTCCTCCTGCACCCCCCTTTTTATATGCCTTTATGATGCCAAAAGGCATATAATCCTTCACAGTCTCAACGTCGCAAAAACCAGCATTTTTGAGCATTGCTGCATTTTCTCCTGTCGAAAAGCTCTCTCCACCGGCAGTCTCGATGAACATATTGAGAGACATCATTGCAGCGAGAAGCGGGCCTTTATGCTCTTCATTCAGCATGCACTCTACAATGACTATCATGCCACCTGCAGGAAGAGCCTGGAAAGCCCTCGACAGAAGCATCATCCTCTTCTCCCGGGACCAGTCCTGCAGCACATTTGAGAGAGAGATTGATGAAATGCCTGCAGGATACGGAGTGTTAAAGAAATCCCCCTCCAGCACCTCAATCTGAGACGTGAGTCCGGCACGCTTTACATTCTCCCCTGCTACTTTAATGACCGGCCCCAGATCGATCATTGTAAAGTTCACTTCGGGGAAACGCCTGGCCAGGGCAATGGAGAGAGCTCCTGTGCCGCCGCCGAGGTCCAGATGGGTGCTTCCCGGTGAAAGATTTATCACTTCGCAGAGAATGGAGGAAGTGATGGATGTGAAGCCGTGCAATCCCATTATTGCATTCCTGACGACAGTATCTGACTCATCCTGAGAAAGAACAGGGCCGGATGGGAGGCCTGAAAGTGGAGCGTTATTCATTATTGCCTCTTCCAGTGAAGCCCAGGTGCAGTACAGGCGCTCATCAAGCATAAGAATAAAACCGCCTGCATAGAACTCTGATGTTGAGATCAGAAACTCTCCAGTTCCAGGAAAAAGATAAAACCGCTCTCCCTCTTTTTCGAGCAGATGGAGGGCAATGAGCAGATCTGCCAGAATTCCTGCCGGACGTTCGTCGCAGTTCAGAATAGATGCCAGTTCCGACAGCGCTGCACCGCTCTCCCCTATTCTGTCAAAGAGCTTCTTCTTCAACGCCACGGAAAGAGCCCTCTGGGCGCAGTTCCCCATCCCTGTTTCAAGAATCCTTTCAAGCGTTCGGATCTTTTCCTGCATTGACTGCTCCTTCATTTCCCGTAAATAACATTAAGATTTGAGACAAACGCCTGGAGATTAAGCTGAATGAACCTGCCGATCCAAAAAGGACTCCCTTTCGGGGAGTCCCTTGTTCACATTTTACAAACAGCTTTATAAATTCAGTTTCCACCGAACAGACCTTTCATCACATTGCCCATCTGCCCGACAGCACCACCTGCTGCCCCCTGAACTCCAGCCTTCTTGCCTGGCATATTATTCTGCTGATTCTTTCCTGCGGCTGGTGTATTATCATCATCACTCAGACCTCCAGTGTCTGAGTCGCCTGCTATTCCTCCGCCGCCTGATACACTGCCTATCCCCACTGAAGAGCCGAAATCCGTTTTATTGAGAGTGACAGTTACCTCATCTTCAGTTTCTTGAACTGTTGCATTTCCGCTGCTGCCGCCGCCATCACCTTCCATGGAAACTGCAGCGTCCTCTTCGTCGCTCGCTGCCATCTCGGCAGCCATAGCGTTTTTAATGCCGGCCATTGCATCGTCTCCAGCGCCTTTGGGCTTCTGAGCCTGATTCCCCTCAGCACCTTTGCCAATAGGAGCTCCTGCCATCAATCCTGTTGCCTGACCCTGCTGCCCGCCCTGCTGAGCTGTTGACGCCTGCTGAGGCGCAGCTGTCTGAGCTGCTTCCGGCGCTCTGGCTGCCTGAGGCGCAGCCGGCGTGACCGGCGATGACTGCTGAGACGCAGCCGGTGTGACCGGCGATGACTGCTGAGGCGCAGCCGGTGTGACCGGCGATGACTGCTGAGGCGATACAGGATTGACAGATGAAGCCTGCTGTGGAGCAGATCCGACCTGCTGCACTCCCGGCACCTTACCGTCCTGATAAGCGGCTCCGAAATCACCCTGGCTGGCTCTCTGAGCCATCTGCTGAAGATTCTGCTGGTTCTGGTTCTGATTCTGGTTCTGATTCTGCTGCCCCTGCTGCCCCTGCTGTGCCGCAAGCTTCTTCTGCTCATCCTGCTGCTTCTTGGGATCGGTAATACCCATCTTCTCCATCAGCTTCTTCATATCATCTTCGTTCTTGTTCTTCTGTTGGCCAGCCTGCATATTGAACTGAGGCATCTGCAGACCTTTGGCCTTGTCTCCGCTATCCTTGTCACCGACGCCCTTGCCGGCATTCAGTGCCTGATCAATCTTCTCTTTTGCCTCATTCAGCTTTTCCACATTATTGTTAATCTTGTTAAGAACATCACCTGCTTTTTTGACTGCAGAGTTGTTGGCTGCCTGTTCTTTCCCTGCCTGTGCAGCTTCCTGGCCTTTCTGCTTTGCGGCACTCTGCTCCTGAGCCTGTTGTGCCTTGTCCTGCTTCATCTGATTGTCAGCCTGAGTCTCGGTCTGCTTGCCTGTCTGCTGCTCTTTCTGACCTTCCTTGACCTGATTTTCGCCTTCCTTTACCGTCTGATCACCTTTCTGTTCCTGCTGCTTGCCCTGCTGCTCCTGGGTTTTACCTGACTGCTCCTGAGTCTTTCCAGAAGTCTCAACACCTTTTCCTGCAGCTTCAACACCTTTCCCCGCCGCAACGAGCGCTGTTCCTGCTGCCATCATGGCTGCACCTGCTGCAGCGGTATAAGGATTACTCATCAGCGACTGGCCTGTGCTCTTCTGGGTTTCACCAGTTGTCTGTGTTGTCTGGCCTGTCTGCTGGAGACCCTGGCCTGTCTGCTGGAGTGTCTGTCCAACCTTCTGCAATGCCTGGCCGGCTGTCTGAACTGCCTTGCCGGCTGTCTTCTCGGCTTCACCAGCCTGCTTCTGGGCCTGGCCTGTCTGCTCAGTTGCCTTACCTTGCTGCTGCTGAGTGATGCCTTCCTGCTTCTGCGCCTGATCCTGAGGAATATCTTCCTGACCTATTCTATCGGCTTCGCCCTGATGCTCAGCCTTTTCTCCGAGAGCCTCGGTCTTTCTTTCTCCTGCCTGCTCCGCCTGCTCCATATTCTGCTGCCTGGCAGCCTGCGTCGCTTCCTGATCGCCTTTCTGAGCCTTGATCTGATCATCCATGACCCGGTGGCCGTCACTGCCCTTCTTGGCAGTTACCTGATCGGCTCCCTGAGTAGTGCTGGGTGTTTTCGGCTCGGCTCCACCAGCTGCAGTTGTTCCGGCTGAGCCTGCGCCTCCGGCGCCCTTACCCAGATTACCAAGTAATCCATTCTTACCTAGCAGGCCATTCTTACCTAGCAGGCCATTCTTACCTAGCAGGCCGTCTTTGCCAAGCACATTGTTGAGAAGGCCATTCACCATCTGGTTGGCCGTATTGGCATTGGCATTATTCTGCTGCATGTTCTGCGCATTTTCTATTGCCTTCTCAGAGCCCTTGGGATCCAGTCCCGCCTGCCTCATGATTCTGTCTGCCTCTTCTGTTATTGCATCTGTCGGATTATAGCCGTCAGTCATGTTGGGCAATCCCATCTGGGATGTGTTAATATTGCCTGTATTGCCCTGCATGCCTGTCGTCTGTGGCATTCCGATCAGAGAAGTGTTGATGTTATTTGCGCCAATCGAGTTGATCTTATCCATCTTTATAATCTCCCCTCTTCATCTAGATTTCGATGGACTTTCAGCCCACCGTGCTGTCCCAGTTTTTATCATACTATTATTTCACACATGTTGGACTCTTAGTAAAGAGTTTTTTGTTACAAAAATGTAAAAAGATCATTAAAAAGTTAATTTAGTTAACAAGTTGTTACCGTATGTAAGCTTATTATTAACATAGTGATAAAATATCTGTATTGTCGGGACTCTCCATAAGCTTTTCAGAATTGTGAGGCTTTTCTCAGAACTTCCAGTGTTGCTGTGGCTGTCCGCTCCCAAGAGAACATCCTGCTGCGCTTCAAGCCCCTGCTTCGAAGTTCCGCACGCATTTCACGGCTTTTCATCAGCCCTTCCAGTGCAAGACAGATCTCTCGCCTGTCGGAAGGATTGACCAGCAGGGCTGCATCTCCTGCCACTTCCGGAAGAGAGCTCATCGTGGTGGTTATGACAGGTGTTCCACACGCCATAGCCTCCAGCGGCGGCATTCCAAATCCTTCATAGATGGAGAGGTATATGAATATGTCTGCTGCGTTATAAAGCTCCACCAGGTCAAAGTCACTGATGAACTCCTCATAGATTATCGCTTTTCTACCGAGAGACCTGTTATACTGTGAGGCAAGAGCGCTCAGATCCTCATATGGATATGTAACATTTCTCCCGACATTTATGAGGCTCCATTCCGGAAATAATGGAGCGATCTGATGGAAAGCCTCAATAATGGGGCGGATATGCCTCTTGGGTGTGACAGCCCCGACATAGAAAAGAAAAGGTGATGATACTCCGAACCGCTTTTCTACAAAGCCATTCATCACCTCTCTCTCTTTGAATATCGGAGAAGCTGCCAGGGGAATTACAGTGATCTTATGTTCAACTCCGGGAAAATATGAGAGAATCTCCCGCCTGGAAAAGTCCGAATCTGTGATGATTCCGGCAGCCTGCTCAATGCTGTATGCATGCTTTTCTCTGAGATAGGTGAGCTGAATATCTGAAAACGACTGAGGGAATGCCTCGTGAATCATGTCATGAACAGTGATCACCGCAGGGCAGTTCAATGAAAACGGAAGATCATAGAGAGCTGAGAAAAAAACATCAACAGGATTATGATAAAGCTCATACTGGAATATGTCCTTCTGGCTGATCTCCATCATGGCCAGCTGTCTGGGCGAGAATGGACCCTGGGAGATAAATGTATCGCCAGGTTTTTCATTGATATAGTACAGCAGAAATTCATCTGAAGCAGCGATGAGAGACCATTCTCTGAGAAGACTCTCCAGGTATCTTCCCACCCCTGTCCGTCTGCCCTCCAGAAATATCGCATTGATTCCTGTCTTCATAAGACTCCCGTTCTGACAGACATTATAAGCTGTACCGAAGCATATTCACATATTCTTATTGCTTCCTGCCTCAGTATTTTCTCCGGCATGAAGGCTTTTACCTCGAAAAGTATAAACTTGTATTTACAGCCAATCACCTGCAGGGGAGGAATTTAATGAAACATATAAAATCATCTATTATCCTGACTTTATTCATGTTATTAATCATGGCTCCGATTTCTGCAGACAACACACCATCTGATGCCGATGAATCCTGGAAAAGCCGCTGGTATGTAAACGCCATCTGGTATCAGATATTCCCCGACCGATTCTTTAACAGAAATCACAAAAACGATCCTGTGTACGGTGCAGAATATGACAGAAAGGGGAGACCCACAAGGCTACGCCTGTCTGACTGGGAAAAAGACAGGCCCACCAATACAGGTAAATACGGCGGTGACCTGGAAGGTATAGAAGAGAAGCTTCCCTGGCTCACATCTCTTGGAGTAACCGCGCTTTGGATGAATCCTGTCTTCTCCGCAACCTCAAACCATCGTTACAATACTTCTGATTACCGCACGATAGATCAGGATCTTGGCAATACAGAAAGCCTCTGCAGGCTTGTGAAAAATGCTCATAAGGATGGAATCCGGGTAATCCTGGACGGAGTCTTCAACCATACCGGTTACGAGTTCTGGGCCTTCCAGGATGTGGTCAGAAATGGGAAAAAATCGCCTTATTTTAAATGGTATTTTATAAAGAGCACACCTGTAGTGCCACTGTGGGAACAGAGCAGGAAGCGGCCCGCCAACTATGAGTGCTGGTGGGGAGTGCCGTCGCTCCCGAAGCTGAACTATGATACTCTCGGAGTGCGGAAGCATATCTATGAGATTACAGAGAAATGGATGAAGTGCGGCATCGACGGGTGGCGTCTGGACGTGCCTGAAGAGATTAAAAACGACCAATTCTGGAAAGAATGGTGTGCTCTTGTCAGGAAGTTGAAAAGCGATGCCTACATAACCGGAGAGATCTGGGGAGATGGTTCATCGTGGCTCAACAGCGGCGACAGATTTGATGGATTGATGAACTATCACGGTTTTCGCGATCCCGTACTCAGGTACTTCTCAGGCAGAGCGATCAAAGTCTCTGAATTCGACAGGATCCTCAGCGAGAGAAGAGCCCTCAGCCCTCATCCGATAAACTGTGCCATGCAGAACCTCCTCTCCAGCCACGACACTGCCAGAATTCTTTCTGCGATGCAGAACAGAGATAAGGAAGACAAAGACAAGGAAAGGAAGAACTATGACTCCGGTCCTGCCAGTGCGGAGACCCTGAAGCGCCTGAAAGCTGTAGTGCTGTTCCAGATGACATATGTAGGGGCGCCGATGATATACTACGGCGATGAAATCGGGATGGCTGGAGGAAAGGATCCTGACTGCCGGCGCCCGATGATATGGAATCCTGAAAAACAGGACAGGCATATTCTCGAGTGGTATAAAAAGCTCATAGCCATAAGAAAAAGTCATTCAGCACTCAGAACAGGTGATTTTACAACTGTGCTGACTGATGACGCTAAAGACCTCTATCTTTTCCGGCGGAGCGATGACAGAGAGTCTCTGCTTATTGCCATCAACAACGCTCCGGTAACTGCGACAGTCTCAATCCGAAAACAGGACGCTGCTGCACTTTCAGTAAAGGACCTGATTACAAACAGTGAATTCTTCCCCGACAATGAGAACGACTTTGAGATATCCATTCCGCCATTCAGCGGCAGGATAATCGAAGAACGGAACAATCCTGAAAGCTCCGGTGCTGGCAGATAGTTGCATGCTCAAATGATAAAAAAGAGGGGCAGGTGGAAACCCGCACCCTCTGCTCGACTGATGGATGGTTCCCGGAATCTAATCTTCACGTTAAGGGAAGATTCCTCTTTCCTTGTATACTTTCTCAATACGGGACAGTGCCAGGATATATGCTCCGGTACGCCAGTCAGTCCTGTACTGTCTTACCAGTTCACTAACCTGGTGATAGGCATTAACTATCTTCTTAAACATTTTGCCGTCAACCTCTTCAATGTCCCAGAACTCACTTCGCTTGTTCTGAAGCCATTCGAAGTAACTCACAATTACTCCGCCCGCATTGCAGAGTATGTCAGGAATAATATCGATCTTCCGCTTCTGCAGTATTGCATCGCCTTCAGGATCGGTAGGGCCGTTAGCGCCCTCGGCAACAAGCCGCACACGGAGGAGAGGCCCTGTCTCAGCAGTAATCTGATTCTCCATTGCTGCAGGTATGAATATCGCAGCTTCGGTGGACAGGAAGGTGTGGTGATCAATCCTGGTGGTCCCAGGGAATCCACTGACACCTCCAGTCTCTTTCACAAATGCTGAAAGTCTGTATGGGTCGATTCCTTTATCACAGTGTATGGCACCGGTGACATCCTCTGCCGCAACAAGCAGAGAGCCTTCAGGCTTCAGCAGCCTTGCAGCCCATGAGCCTACATTGCCGAAGCCCTGCACAGTATAGCGCAGGCCTTTCAGAGGCATTTTTTTATCTCTGGCCCATTCCTTGATGAGAAATACCACACCCTGGCCTGTTGCCTTATCCCTTCCTGCCGATCCTCCAGACTCTATTGGCTTTCCTGTAACCACATGAGTACATCTCTGCCTTTCATGGGGAGGAATTGTGGAGGTGTAAGTGTCCAGTATCCACGCCATTATCTGAGCATTTGTATTTACATCTGGAGCAGGAATATCGTATTCAGGACCGATCGTAGTCCCAAGTGCATATGTAAAGCGCCTGGTAATACGTTCCATTTCGGACACAGAATACACTGAAGGATCGCACTGAATTCCTCCCTTCGCCCCGCCAAAGGGGATAGCGGCAATAGCTGTTTTCCAGGTCATCCACGTAGCCAGCGCTCTTACTTCATCTATATCTACAGAGGGATGGTAGCGCAGCCCTCCTTTAAACGGGCCCAGTACATTGCTATGCTGAACCCTGTATCCGGTAAACATCTCAATCCTGTCGTCATCCATGCGTACCGGAAAATTCACTATCACTTCATTTGAAGTCGTTGCAAGAATCTTTCTGATGTCGTCATCTAGTTTCATCAGATCTGCAGCCTTATTGAACTGCAATGTTACATTCTGATAAACGCTCTTCTTACCGGGACATGCAGCCTCTGTTTTTCCGTCACCTTTGCTCTCTCTCCTTGTCCCACTTTCCTTAAGTGCTTTCATCTTTCACCTTCCTTATATATTTACGGATCAGACAAACTCCTCGCAATGCCATACTCCACCGTCTGCTTTTTTGTAAGTACATCCCTCCTGAATTTCACACAATTTACAGAGCCCTTTGAGATTCTCACCCGCCCTGGAAGAAGATTTCTTATTACGCGAAAGCTGGCTCAGATATGTCTCAATGACGACGACTGGATTCCTGGAGAGGCCCTCGAACTCATCGCACTCATAGAAATGAGGCATTGATGGGAATGTACATTGAGATTCTCTTGCACAGACTGAGCAAGTTCCGTTCTTTGTTTTCTTCTGAGGCAGTGATTGGTGTTTCACGACACTTTCTGTCTTCATAGCACTCTCCTTTTCGAGATCTTTGTATTACAGTGAAAGATATGGCAATTATCCTGCCACAGCCGCAGAACCTTGTGACACCTTCACCAAAGCCAATGAATCAGGATGTTTTCAATTTGAGAGGGAATAATAATCAGGGAAAAGAGGGGTAAATATATGGGGGAAAATCACCATCATGGGGGTTTTTACCCGTAAGTACAGATCAAAATCAGAATCCGGCGATGCCGGACTGCCGGCCGGCCTGCATGGAGATATCGGCAGAGGAGCTCTCACAGCGCTCTGCCGTTTTTTTCTGATATCAGTCTGAGCCTGTCTCTGAGTGTTTTCCTGTCGATCCCCAGAATTGATGCTGCCCTGCTTTTATTTCCATTCACATAATCAAGAACTCTTCTTATGTGTCCTTCTTCCACTTCCTGCAGGGTTCTCTCAATCCCTTCCTGCAATGACACCGTATATCTCATCGGTACAGGGAGATCGGTGACATTTATCACATCTTCATCAGATAGCACAATAAGCTGCTGAATAACATTCTCCAGCTCTCTGACGTTACCAGGCCAGGAATACTGCTTCAGCGCATCAAGCACCTTAATGGAAAATCGGGGGGGCTCCTTTCCCACTTCACGTGAGAACCTGAGAGCAAAGTGTGATATCAGGGCCAGGATGTCATTTCCTCTCTCTCTCAGAGGAGGAAGATTTATTGTAATGACCTTTATCCTGAAGAGAAGGTCCTGGCGGAACAATTCCTTATCTACAAGACTCTGAAGGTCTCTGTTGGACGCTGCAACAACCCTGACATCAACACGGCGGGAACGGGATGAGCCAACCATGAAGATCTCCTTATCCTGCAGTACCCTTAAAAGCCTGGCCTGCATCGAAAGGGAGGTATTCCCTATTTCATCAAGGAATATTGTGCCACCGTCGGCTGTAAGAAAGAAGCCTGCCCTGGATTCTGTGGCTCCGGTAAAAGCTCCTTTCATATGTCCGAAAAGCTCGCTCTCCAAAAGCCCCTCCGGCACTGCTCCGCAATTAACTGTGACAAAGGGGCAGGATGCTCTACCGCTCGAATAATGTATGGCTCGCGCCACAAGCTCCTTGCCGGTTCCGCTTTCTCCTGTTATGAGTATATTGGCAGATGACTTTGCGGCTTTAGTAATGACGTTGTATACCTTCTCCATCACAGGCGACTCCCCGATGAGACCGGAGAAAACCGGAGGCCTGCCTGGAGCGGTGTGTTGCCCTGCCCTGCGGAATTCAAGATTCTCCAGAGCTCTCCGGACGGCAGCAAAAAGCTCCTCATTGGTGAATGGTTTTGTCAGATATTCCTCAGCCCCTGTTTTCATTGCCTTAACTGCTCCATCAATTGAAGGATAGCCGGTTATTACCATGACTTCCTTGTCGCGGTAGTTTTCACGAACGTGGCGGACCAGGTCAAGACCTCCAACACGGGGCATCTTGAGATCTGTTATGACAAGATCGACAGAGAGAAAGCCGAGACTGTCAACAGCCTGCTCCACTGATGAGGCTTTATGGACTTTGAAGCCCTGTGAGCTGAGATTTCTTTCCAGTATTTCCAGTGTATCATCTGAATCATCTACAACGAGAATTGATTCCTTCTGCTTTCGGGTCATAAGTGTATCACCTTTCATGTCTCTGTAGCTGAGTTCGGGGTAGTATTACAGTAAAAGTGGATCCCTCCTGCGGCCTGCTTTCGACTGTTATTGAACCGCCGTGAGAAGTGATGATACCGTGGACGACTGAAAGGCCCAGACCTGTTCCTTCATTCACATCCTTGGTGGTAAAGAATGGCATGAAGATGCAGGACTGTATCTCCTCGGTCATACCTGTTCCTGTATCCTGGACTCTCACGATAACACTATCGCCATCCAGATAAGTGCTGATGGAGAGATCCCCCCCTTTTTCCATCGCCTGTATGGCATTGACTATAAGGTTGATTATAACCTGATGAATCTGTCCCCGGTCAGCAACTATGGGAGGGATAGCGCTGCCACATTGCAGTATTATCTCTATTCCCATCTTCGCGCAGCGGGCGCTGCATAACTGTATGGCTTCATTTATAATATCGTTCACTGATACCTCAGATTTCCGGGGAAGAGCCTGCCTTGCAAATACCAGGAGCTTCTTGACTATGTCACGCGCGTGTAGGGAAGAATTCACAATCTTCTCAAGATCCCTTTTCACTGCAGGTGGTGTTTCCTCATCCTGCCTGGCCAGCTGGGCAAAGCCAAGAATGGAAGCCAGCGGCTCATTGATTTCGTGTGCAACTCCAGCTGCGAGCTGTCCGATAGTCGCCAGTCTGTCGGCGTGGCGCAGCTGCTCCTCTACTTTTGTCCTGTCCTTTTCAACTGCAATATGCTCAAGCAGAATTTCGAGCTCCCTTGCTATTGTATTTATGAGATGGCGCTCTTCATTCAGAAAAGGACCTTCATCCAGCTCGGGCCTTACCTCAACATAAAAAACCTCCAGCATTCCCCGAAGCTCTCCCGATATCACAAGAGGTTCCTGCTGCACCGAAACACGTCTCTCATCTGAAGAAGCGCCATAACAGTGACCATCCAGCAGAATTGATGCCCTTGTGATCTCAGGATAGAGCCATGCAGGTGGAATCTCCTCCAGCACCTTCTCGAGCAGCTCATTGATTGGAAGGTCTATATCTGCGAATACCCTGGATATTCCGTAAAGGCAGGTAAGCTCCTTGACCCGTTCGCGGAGATGAATCTGAGCTCTGCGGTAAGTCAGGGCGACACCTACGATATATGCCATCTCTCTGTAGATTCTTAATAAATATTTGGAAAGCCATCTGCCAGATTTGCTTCTCAACACGATATGACCGATAGATTCATTTTTTGCAGGTATCGGAACGATTACTACTGTACCATTAAACAGCTCAGCGTTTCTGGATATCCAGACTCCCCTCTTCTGAAGAAACAGCGCCTGAGGAGGGCCAATGCACTTTCTGGACAGATTCAGGCTGACTTCTCTCAGAGAGAAGATCTTCCCTGTTCTGTCATACTTTTTCTCATCATCAGCTAGTCTTATTAACTCAAGGGTGAAGGATGGCGTTATATCGGCATTATAGAATGCCCGAAGCGTTTTTCCCCTGTCTGCTACCCATATCTCAACATCATCACAGCCTGAAAATGCGGAAATTTTTTTCACCGCACTTTGGAAAAACTCTATTCTGGACATACCCCGGTGCGCTCCGGAGAATAATCTGTGCATGAACTCGTGGAAATCCATGTCCAGCAAAGCCCTTGGTGGAGCCACAATGCGGTGTATTACCCTTTTCCGGCTATTCCTGTTATTCAAATACTCCCCTCCAACAATCAGTCAGTCTTAAACTGCCCGAACTGCCCAGGCACATGCCGGACGGGAATCCATACTGCTATGTAAAAAGCTTCCCAATATCGTGAACTGTTACATAGAGCATCAGACCAATCAGCAGTAGCCATCCCGCCATGGCCAGAGGGTAATGAAGTGATTTAGCCGGGCGATGTATCTTTTCAAGCAGATATAGAAACACTTTTCCGCCATCGAGCACAGGAAATGGAAGCAGGTTCAGAAGTGCAAGGTTCACACTGATCAACGCGGTGAATAGAAGCGCCTTCAGCACATTTCCCCCGATGAATCCTCCTCCCTGTGCGACTATTCCCACAATTCCAGACAAATCCCCTGGCTGGCTGAATAAAAGTGGCAGTGATATGAGCATCTGATGGAAAGTCGTGAAGACCTGAACAGCAGGCTTGATGAATAATGAGTCTGGAGAAAAGCCGTCTGTCGTTACATTCATAAGAGCAAAGCAGAGAAAAGGAAGAACAAGACTCGCGGCAGGCCCTCCAATGGACATGATTATTCTTGCATTACACGGAAAGGCAAAAAACTCATCTTCTTCATCAACATCAGGAAGTACATAGCCACCCAGTGGAAGAAGGCATATCCGGTATTCGGTTTCATCTTTTCTGATTCGCCACAGAGTCGGCCCGAAGCCGATTGAAAAAATTCGGATCGGAATCTTCACTGCCCTGGCAGCCAGAAAATGACCTGCCTCGTGTATCAATATTATAAAACCTATCAGCAAAATCACTATAACATAGTTCATGAAAATAGAATCCTCCTGTGAAGACATATATTCAGAGATGTGAGAAATCGTGTCATATTAAAACTGGTGACCGAGTAACCTGTCACACGAGCCTATTACTTTTGTCGCTGAGAATTAATCTGTTAATCAATACTTTGAACAAACCCTGCACAGCCAACACTATTTTGACATAAGAGGCGGAAAAACCTCTTTATGCCCGCAGACAGAGAACTTAGTTCCATTTTACACCGTTACAGCGATAATATGGAGATTCCGAGATATCAGGCAAAGCAAAGCCAGATTCTAAGGCATTCTTTCCAGAAAGCTCTCCTCAAGCCACATTCTCCAGCTCAAACAGATATGAGATTACGTTGTCGGCTCTATTTCTGAAAGCAAGATTATATGGTGTCTCACCAGCTCTTGTAAGGGCTGAAAGCTCTGCTCCCTGTGAGAGAAGATAAGAGAAGATCTCTGCGTGATTATACCAGGCTGCGTGGTGAAGAGGTGTCCACCCGAGAGAGTCCCGTTTGTCTACTGTTCCTCCAAAGATGAGGCAGGCCTTCACAGCAGGAAGGCTGTTGACCCGCACTGCATCATAGATATTCCGGCAGATTGGCTCCTTCTGATAAGCTCTTTTCATGGCTTTGTCTTCCTTTCATATTTATCATTGAATCCTGAAAGCGGGCTGCTCTATCTTCCATTTCGCATGCCACACCGGCTCTTTCTTTATCATACAAATCTGCACTGACAACTGTATGTCAGTGCAGGAAAAATATTTTACTTATTACTGTGTGGCTGTCGTGAGGTGTTACGGAGGCTATTCTCCCTCGAGGCTTTGTTTGAGAGTTTCAATGGCAGCAGGTACAGGCCCTGCCCTGTGAGATAAGCGAACTAAGTTCATAGCTATGACAGAGAGGTGGACGATACGCTTTTACCAGCACCGGGTTCTGTAGCGTAAGCTTGAGTTGCTGCAGAGGGGCAGATGTCGATCAGGAAGCACTCACCGCACAATGGTTTTCTGGCTTTACACAGAGCTCTGCCGTGATTTATAAGCCAATGGGAAAAGTCAATCCAGCGTTTCTTTGGTACAAGAGCCATAATGTCCCGCTCCACCTTTTCCGCATCTTTTTCCTTTGTAAGACCGAGCCGGGCTGATACTCTAAGAACGTGTGTATCCACAACCACACCTGAGATAATGCCGAAGGCGTTGCCAAGTACGCAGTTGGCGGTTTTCCTGGCCACTCCGGGAAGCTCCAGCAGAGTCTCCATTGTGTCAGGGAAGGAATTATCAAACCGCTCCACTATCATACGTGTCGCACCCTGTATGGACTTGGCCTTGTTTCTGAAGAAGCCTGTACTGTGAATGTCCTTCTCAAGCTCTTCCTGTGAAACACTGAAGTAATCTTCAGCTTTTCTGTATTTTTTAAAGAGCTTTGCTGTCACCGTATTTACACGCTCGTCTGTGCACTGGGCTGAAAGGATTGTCGCCACGAGGATCTCGAGGGGATTTGAGAAGTCAAGAGCCGTCCTGGCATCAGGATAATGCTCTGAAAGCCTTTTAATAATCTCCTGTGTTTGCGCAGTTTTCCTGCTGTCTTTCATGATGAGATTTTATAAACCTGTCCTTTTAAGATTATCCAACAGAATATATACGCCTGCCATCTCCTGAATCGCTGTAAAGAAAGTCTCCATTCCTCTGTCAAGCAGATCCGTATCTTTCTCTTCAAAATAAAGCTCCAGTTTCTTCCATGCTTCTCTGGAAAGCAGCTGTGCCTTATTGATGGCTGATGCAACATCCCTGTACTTCTCATAGTGGTCAGGCTCGACCTCCCTGAGCGGATCAATTTCCTCTTTGAAGAAAGCTGCAAAGGACTCTATGGGATGTTGTGAATCTGTAACCGCTTCTCTGAAATCCTTTTCATCCATATTGCCATCTTTAAACTCTGTGAGCGCACGCTTGAGCTCATCATAACAGGGAGAGGTAAAGATCTTGTTACATTTCCTGCCCCCCCGTGAAGCGGTAAAGTTCGTAGAGGCCATCTTCTTCCCCCCCTTCTCGCCTTCCACCCCGTAGGTGTACCTTATCCGTATTAACTCTTCCATTGAAGAAAGCGCTTCCCGAATCGTTGCCTCATCACCGGTGAGAAGATTCATCCTTATGACCCTGATTCCTTCGGTAAATGAATCAACAAGCTTTTTCACCTCTTCAAGGTAATCGGAGAAGGAGAGATAACCTTCCCTGACAGGAATCGATTCAATGTCCTTTTTCATTACAGCGAGGTTTTCTATGAAGGGAGAGAGCCGCTTTTCCACATCCCCGAGAGGCCCCTCTTTTTTCAGATAGGCACTCAGTGCCTCATTGAGACGTTGAAGAGGTGGAGAATGGAATTTTCCATCTTCGCCGGCCTGAAAGATGCCGTACCGTTCCAGCTTTTTCTCTGCCTGCACTATCTCAGCCCACTCTTCGGGACTGGTCTTAAAGCTGGAATCGTAGATGTTTGCCACAAGGTTTTTTGCATTGAAATTGCCAGTTTCGCCAGGTTCCACTTCTTTCTCCAAAGTGCATCAGTATGAATTAGAATTCGCGCTTTTTCGATATATCACCTCCAGGGGAATCGATCAACTCTTCTGCTGTTTCATCTTCCAGCCGGATGCAGGAAGACATGAACCTGAGATGCCGGAATATTCCAAGAAGGAACTCAGATTCCCACCTTGTGATCTCCGCCCTGGCAAAGATCTCCTTCAGATGCCCTGCGGCGTGATCAATTCCCCTCCGGGCTGGAAAGTTGATCTCCCTGAGAGTTTTTTCCGTCATTCGGTAAAGAATCGACAGATCACCCTGTATCTCATCGTCTCTCTTCTTTCCCAATCTCCTCGAGGTGGCTCGAAATGCCAGAAAGAGGTCATAACAGAGTATCATGACAGCCTGTGAAAGGTTGAGTGAGCCGAAGCCTTCATCTGTCGGGATGGAAACAAGATACTGACACATTGCCAGATGTGCTCTGGAGAGACCATAGTCTTCAGGTCCGAATAGTATCGCCACTCTAGAATTACTGTACCGTGATACTATCATATCGGCGCTCTCCCTTGCTGTGATAAAATTGTGTCTTCTCTTTCCAATTCTTCTTGTTGTGCCTAACACGAGACCGTATCCGCTGAGTGCTTCACTCAGTGAATCATAGACTCTGGCCTTCTCAAGAATATCTGAAGAGCCTGTGGCAAGCATGAAGGCATATCTGTCAATCTGACAGCGAGGCTGAATAAGTACGAGATCACAAAAGCCCATACAGTTCATCGCCCTCGCAACAGAGCCGATATTTGAAGGGCGCTTGGGGTTGACAAGGAAGATTGAAATGAGATCCTTTGGTGAGTTGATTCTGGCCGACACGTATGACCTGCCTCAATAAAAAGTTTGATAATATCTCAGAGGATTAAATCATTAAAGAGAGAATCCTTCTACGATATCTTCAGACGGTATCAACATCAACTTATCAACAGGGATATTACCTTTCAAGGCGCAGAGATATGCTTCTTCCCGAAGGTTTTCGTTTTAAGCTCATCTTCCTCTTTGTTGTCCAGGGTATTGCAGTATTCCTGCTGAGCTTCACTAATCACTACACAGTCGTAGGCATCACTCTCGTGTTGCTGGCCATCGTTTTCACACTCTGGACCAGCAGAGATCTTACAATCATACTCTCGAGAAAACCGGAGAGAGATCCTCTCCTCGAAGATGATATTGAGCCTTCTATCACCGAGATAAAGCAGCACAAAGGAAAAACCGCGAAGCCTCTCGACTGTCCGAAATGTAAGGAAGCCGAAGAGGAGAGAAAATATATATCAGGAATATATGATGACCTCTACGAAAAGTTTAAAATGCAGAAGAAGCAGATAGAGATTCAAAAGATCCAGCTCGAGGAAGAGAAGAACAAGATAGAAGTCATCCTTAATTCGGTGCCTGATGGCGTAGTGACGATAAACATGGAGGGAACGCTCCTGTCCTGGAATCCAGGCGCGGAGAAGATCACCGGATGGCGCAGCAGTGAAATCTCAAATGTCCCCTATCACAGGCTCATCAAGCTCTTCGACAAGGCGGGAAGCAGCCTGGTAAAGGACGGCTCGCCTGTAGAAGAGTGCTTTCGCTCTAAACAGGTTGTGGATTCAAGCGGTATCTTTCTCAGAACCCGGTCTCAGAGAGATATTCCAATTGATATGATAGTAACTCCAGTATTCGATGAAAAAAAATCCGTAGTGTTAGTAGTGGCTGCCTTCCGGGATATATCCAAGAAATGGGAGATTGAAAAGCTCAAGGAAGACTTCCTGGCCATGGTAACCCACGACTTGAAAAGCCCTCTCGCCGCCATACACGGCTACACCAATCTTCTGCTTCACCCCAGAGCAAGATTCTCTGTTGAAGAATCACAGAACTTCCTTAATTCCATACTCGGCTCTGTAAATATTCTCAAGTTTCTCATCGACAACATCCTGGAGAGTGCCAGGCTCGAATCAGGGCGCATTGTCTATCAGTTTGAGGATTTCGAGCTTTCGGCATTAATGACAGAGATAGAGACAATGTTCACTCCGCTTGTAAGCAGCAAGAGAATCAGACTGGATCGGAAAGGTGACAGTGTCTGGGTTAATGGAGACAGAGAGAAACTGAGAGAAGTCCTGAACAACCTGATCAGCAATGCAATCAAATTCACTCCAGAAGATGGAAGGATCAGCATTTCTCACACCAGGCAGAGCAGCGGTGTGGAGATAACAGTGCAGGACACCGGGAAAGGCATCCCCTCAGAAGAACTGCCAAAGCTTTTCAAGAAGTTTGTTCAGGTCAAGGGAGAGAAAAGAGGTACCGGCCTGGGGCTCTATATTGTCAAAAGAATTATTGAGGATCACGGTGAGAGTATAGATGTAAAGAGTGTGTTTGGGAAAGGCACTGAGTTTACTTTTACACTGAAGCTCGGAACGCCAAAGGAGATCAAGGTGGCTGCTCCTGTCAATGCAACAGAGAGAAAAAAGGCGAAAGTACTTATTGTTGAAGATAACATGGAAGTCTCAAACCTTATCAGATTCTATCTCAAACAGGCCGGATACGATACCAAGCAGGTTTTTCAGGGCGGAGATGTGCCTGCCCTTGTAGAGCGTGAAAAGCCTGATCTTATAACACTTGATTACGATCTTCCTGACATTAACGGCGAAGAAGTTATGAAAAGTATACAGAAAGAAAAAAAGGGCTCAAATATTCCAATCATCATTGTCACTGCCAATTCCAAACGAACCTGGGATATAGAATATGAAAGCCTCCTTTCAAAGCCTCTGGATGAGACCCGCTTTCTTGCTGAAGTTGACAGGGTGCTGAATCAGCGTCATACAAACGCTGACTCTGTCGAGGTGTTGAAATAGACTCAATCCTTCAACCGGCTGGCATCTTGTGTCGACACTGTCAGGACTCTGCAGGCAATCCGAAACCGCGATGAACGGTTACATTGTTAACAACCGGAAGCAAAACCGGAAATAATTATGACAATTCTGTAACAATTCATGCTTTTCATCTGAAGAATTTTAAGAAATTTAACCAATTATTTACTTTCCGTCAATATTATGGCAACAACTTGAACACAGAATCATATTATGATATAAACAGGAAAGTAATAAATGGAGGGGAGCCTGTGGAAACAAAAGGACAGACTCTTCAGTTCAATCTACCTCTCACGCCTGCCAAGCGGACGCTTGATAGAGCAGAGTTCCAGGCGCCTCGTCATCCGGGATTTGAGCGCGCAGAGCAGAACGCTGTAGATAAAAGAGATGCGGGATATAATGTCTATCTTATTTCACTTCGAAACCTGATTAATGAAAGGATGCAGTCCTTTATAAAAACTGAGCCCCGTGAAAGCCTGAAACAGGAGCCTCAGCAGTTTTCACAGGGAAAGCAGAGCGGAGAAAGCTCTCCACGTAGATCAGATAATGGGGCCAGATTACCGACAGGACAGGAGAGAGCATTCACAGATAATGCATCGCTGCAGGACGGTCACGGTGTCTATCTGGCTTCGGCGAATCAATTCCTGCTTCCAAGATTCTACTCTTCATCCGGCAGCACACTGAGAAGCGGTGAGCCTCAAAATAAGGAGCCCCGCCAGAATACAGCAAGAGAATCATCGCAAAGCTTCTCCACTAAACCGACAGTCAATCAGCAGATTCTGAACGAGAAAAAAACAGATCCACTGACATCCAGATTCCCTCAGCAGCGGGAAAACTGGGAGGCTTTTCCTGAATTCTTCTCTTCAAAGCTCGGAACAGAGCGGAAAACTGCTGGAAAAGAGATGCCGGCGGAACAGAGACCGGCGCTGCCGCAGGACAGGGGCAGGGAGATGCCGACACAGAGACCGGCGCTGCCGCAGGACAGGGGCAGGGAGATGCCGACACAGAGACCGGCGCTGCCGCAGGACAGGGGCAGGGAGATGCCGACACAGAGACCGGCGCTGCCGCAGGACAGGGGCAGGGAG
>Ga0302251_1000280_pt1 | contig 54834 bp, 65 predicted proteins | sample AAG_RA_Gln_MG_FD_193534 | JGI IMG/M metagenome (GOLD analysis project Ga0302251, IMG submission 193534) | Enriched activated sludge microbial communities from anaerobic digester in WTTP, New Holstein, Wisconsin, United States - AAG_RA_Gln | ecosystem: Engineered > Bioreactor > Anaerobic >... | reverse complement strand
GCCAGGCACCTGCTCGTTGCTAGATTGGGCAGGTGCTGTTATAGGGCCTTAGTGGCCTACTTTTTTCCCATCACAAAGACCAGAATGGTATACATTTTTACCATCACAAGTGGTCTACTTTTTTTCCGTCGCGTGGTCTACTTTTTTATTGACGTTCGCAAGATAGAGTTCAAAGAAGTGAAATTTGAAAATAGCCTAATCGAAAATTATATATTGAGTGGATAGAATAGATGTCAAACTAGCTACAACACAGCATTTTTACTTCGTTTTTAAAATGTGAAATAGCCTAATAATTTCGCGTTGAGACAGTGGTATTGCTGGTTAAGAGATGAATTATTGTTGAATTGACAAACAAAGGCCCCTTTTTTCTTGGCGGGACCGGTGTCGATGCTTGGCACATAGAGCTTTCAGACAGGAACGTATGTACAGGCCAACGCATGATTAAACTGATGCTCAAACAGGCGCCTTTACGCTAATAAGTGAAAAATTTCGGGAAGCAGATAGCCTGATAAAAATTGGAGGAAAACCGAATGGGCATAAAATTCAATCCAAATAACATGGTGATTCAGCTTTGTATGCACGGCATGAGTCTTGAGGAGCAAGGTGAAACCGAGGACGCGCTATTCCAGTTCCAAAAAGCCTGGGAGGAAGCTGCAGACGATTATGAAAAATTTATTGCAGCGTATCATTTAGCCCGCCAGCAAAAGAGCATTTCCGACAAACTGAAATGGATGGAGACGTCTTTACAGTGTGCCCTCAATATTAATGATGAAGATGTGAAGAGTGCTTATTCAACACTGTATATGAACATTGCCAATTGCTATGAGGCGCTTGGCGATGCTGAGAACTCAAAAAGATATGTTGAGTTGTCCAAGTTAAATCAGGGCGCCCCTTCCGATAAAGGCCCGTTTTATCACGGTACCAAGGCAGATCTGCAGGTTGGCGATTTGTTGACAGCAGGCGGGAACTCCAATTACCAGCCTGAACTCCAAATGAACCACATCTACTTTACTGCCAATCTCAACGGCGCAGGACTCGCAGCTGCGCTGGCAAAAGGAGAAGGAAGTGAACGTGTTTATATAGTTGAACCCACCGGTGCATTTGAAAATGACCCAAATGTGACGGATAAAAAATTCCCGGGCAACTTAACCCGTTCTTACCGTTCGCTAGAACCATTAAGGATTATTGGTGAAATCACGGATTGGGCGAAGCTGACAGTGATGGAGAAAAACGAATGGCTTGAAAAGTTGGCCAAAAATAAGGGTGAGATTATTAACTGATGCGGCTAAAAAGTGAAATCTTAGATGGCCTTATGTTTGTGTATCAGATACACATCAATGAAATTTAGAAACTGATTTTCAATTCAAAAAACCCATGGTCGATTGATCATGGGTTGAATAAAAGATGCAACTGCCAAAAATATACAAACAAATTGGATCAGCAAACGCTAAAGGCATTTATTTTGGCAGGTAGGGAATTGGTTTGATATGGAAGCGCAGGGATAGAACTTTCTCAATTACCTTCTGGATCTAATTTGATCTCATGCCCCGACTTGGTCCAGAAGTATCCGGATTAAGTTCCATAATCATAAACTGCCTTACCCAAGTGCCACCTCAAAGACGGATAATCAGCGATGTCCGCCCCCTATTCTGTGATTTAGAAACAACGATCCCGCCCTATGAACTTTCGTCCTGTATGGGCAAAGGTGACACTTCTCACGAGGCCGCTCGTGGCGGTCAGGACAGATGAAAAGCCGATATGCCTTAGGTAATGGATGATTTCGTCGTTTGAGCCAATCTCGACGCTGAGGACAAAGATCAAAGCGCCAGCGAAATATTCAGCAGCCACTTGAAATTGAGGACTTCCCAGGCTAACCAATGGCTGTTGCGCTTTCATATAATTCTGACAAAAATGCCAAGAGCCATGAAGGCCCTGTAGTGCAGTATTTTAAACAGCATGCTAAAGCACTCCTTTTCAATGCATTAGATGCCAATTCTGGAGGTGAAGCCTTTGACCCGCAGTGAACTCATCAGCTTTTGTCTGACATTCCCCGCCGCCTATGAGGATTATCCCTTTGACGACGTTACGGATGACCATGCGTGGGCTGTGATGCGGCATCGGGCGAACAAGAAGTCTTTCGCGCTGATCTATGAGCGTCATGGTAAATTGTGTGTGAATCTAAAATGTGAGCCTATGGAAGCTGACTTCCTTCGGAAGGTCTTCGCGGACGTAACGCCGGCTTATCATATGAATAAAACCCACTGGAACACCGTAACTATTGGCGGAGATGTGCCTGAAGAAGATGTCATGGGCATGATCGAAAGGAGCTATGACTTGATCAAGCCAAAGTTAAGCAAACGGATCCGCAAATCACCCCAAGATCAAAGTGAAGATTAGGCAGGGAGTGGTATGAAATGTTTATTGGCATTGCATTATCAATAGCTGCAATTATTGGGATTGTGAACGGGATAATCAAGAAGAATAAGCGTCTGTTGGTCGGTTCTTCGATTTTATTGGTTTTTGTTATTGCGGTATGGATTTACTTTTATAATAATCCGTATTAAAATTTAGCGGATGGTGAGACCCTGAAAAGACCATCGGCAGAGCTCTAAGGCTTTTGCCGATGGTGATTTAAGCGTCACGGCGCTTTTGAGGAGAGGTTGTTTTGAAAATATCAAAAAAAGATGCGCTGCACTGGTTCGAATTCTTTTCGATTTTACCGGAAGACGAAGTGATTATGACCAAGCAGCAAGAAATTATTTACGCGACATTTGCCCAAATAGAGGCTGCGATCGATCAGCGAATGAATGCGCTGATGGCGGACATTAAAAACTTAAAGACTTTGGAGAATAGAACCTTTTACGTGGGGAGTGACAGCAAATTTCCGGATGGCTGCCGCTCGTGCCTCCTGGGAACCGGCCTTAGCGCCATTAGGAAAACGAACAAGTGCAATATCGTGTGCAAGTTTTGTTATAACTATGGCGAGCTTGACGATATTCCGCCGGTTGGCGAGGGCATGTGGGAGATTGGCGGCACCAAGTTCTATGAGAAGGATCTGGACCTGCTCCTGTCCACCCAACAAAAGCCAACGGGGATTTCCTACGTCTATTTGGAGCCGTTCATGGAAATCGAAAAATATTATCCGGTGGTTGAGAAATTTAGGGATGCGGGGGTTCACCAGCATTTGTACACCAATGGGACCCTATGTACGGAGGAAAATTTGAAAGCACTGGGTGAGGCAGGTCTGGATGAGATCCGTTTCAACCTGGGTGCGACCCACTGCTCGGATAAAGTTATTGAGGCAATTGGGCTGGCAAAAAAATATATTAAGAATGTAGGCATTGAAACGCCTATGACGCCTGAGTTTTTCGATGCCTTTTTCAAGAAGAAGCAGGCAATCTTAAAGACCGGCGTGGATTTCATTAACTGTGCGGAGCTGCATTTGAATGAGAATAACATTGACAATTATAATGGGGAAAACATGTATATCTCCCGACACGGCTATATATCGCCGGTTTGGAGCAGGGAACTCACGCTGAAGTTCATGAAGATTGCCAGTGAAGAAAATTGGGACCTGGCAGTTCATGATTGCTCGAACTTCACGAAATTTGCCAGAGGCTTGAACCTGAGCGCTAAAGAGGGCAAGTGGTTTGGCGCCAGCAATTATGCCTGTGAGTTTGCGCGGATTCCGTATGAAGTGTTTTTACCAATCCTGCGAGATGAAAACTTTGAATTTCTAAGCGAAGAACCGCTTCCTGGCGGTTATGGACCGGGAGATATCGTTTTTTAGGCACTCGAATGTCTGGCTCAAAAGTGAAATGTTTCCAATGAATTTCAACGCAAAAGAAAAAACCTGAATCGCTCAAATTGACTCGAGCGGTTCAGGTTTTTTATTCGGATTCATGCAGCGTTCAGATTAGGAAATTTTCTTTTCCCAATTGATATAACTATCATACATTTGAAGGGCTTGCTTCATCTTCTTGTCGCTGACCTTGGAGCGGTCTTTGAGAATACCGGACATTTGGATCAGTTGCGCCTCAAGGATTCTTGGGTCATTGAAACGGCCCTGGTTGACCGTGGTTTTCGATTTGGCTGCTCTGACACTTTCCTTAAACATGAACAGTATGAAGCTCTGTTTTTTCTGTTTAGGCACCTGCTTAACGGTTTCCTGGACGTGCTTGAACATTTCGTGCATTTCCTTGGTCTTTTTGCGGTAATACACTACAGCACCAATCACTGCGCCAATGAGAATGCTGCCCGCTATAATCCAAATTGTCGTTGAATCCATTTGTGACCTCCTAGTTGTTATGTTACTCTTATTGTAATCGAAAACAGCATAAAAGGCATGTGTTTTTTTCATTACGAACATTAACATTATATGATGGTTCAAGGTATAAAAGCAAGGACTGCAAAACATTAAATTTTGCTTATGGTCATTAGCACAGCCTGCTCATAGTTCTTTTTCAGGCAGGCTGGCAGACGGAGTGTGTCAAAAGGATTCGCGCGACAAGATTGCAATCGATGTGCGATGTGATATAATTATCGTACGATTAAATTTAAAAATCGTACGAGGTGATTTTGTGAGTGAAGATAGTTTCTACAGTAAAACCATAACTGCGACAGAATTCAAAAAGAATTTGGGAAAATACCTGGACTATGTCAATGAGAACAACGAGGTCATCATAACAAAAAACGGGGAAAAAGCAGTTCGGATGACACCCTACCTGTCTGACTATGACCGGTATAACTTGATGCAGGTGAGAGAACAGGCGCTGGACTACCAATATGGGGGTAAAAAGGTCTCCTATGAGGAATTCATGGAAATCTATGAAAAAAGCGAGCTGAGGATGGAGTTCATTGACGGAGAAATTGTGTTGTTAGGGTCTCCAAACTTTGAGCATCAGGAGATCTCAGGCCGCCTGTTCATCTTGTTTTCTCAATTTTTGCGTGGAAATAAGTGCAGAGTCGTCTATGCACCTTTTGATGTTCATTTTTTTAAGCCTGAAATCAAAGATCCGGATGTGTGCCAGCCGGACCTCCTCATAGCTTGTGATATAGAGGAACAACTTGATGAAAAGGGCCGCTATATGGGGACGCCCGCTTTGGTGGTTGAAATTCTTTCTCCGAGTACCCGGTCCAAGGATATGGTCAAAAAACTGAATACGTATATGCTTTCCGGGGTTAAAGAATACTGGCTGGCAGATCCTGTTCGAAAGACTATTATGATTTATGGATTCAATAATCTGGACGTCGAAGAATTTATCAGTTATAAAGCGGATGAAGTCGCAGCATCTCAAGTGTTTGAGGGACTTGAAGCCCCTTTGGCGGAGGTTTTTGTCTATTAGAGTGAGACCTGTGAACCTGCAATGATACTATTTTGTGGATGAAAAATGATGTTGCGTGACCATCGGCAGAGTAATGCTTTTTACCGATGGTCTTGTTCAATCTTGGAATTCAGCTTTAAAAACAATGAAGTGGTAAAATTATAATGTGATCAGCCGTTACGAAACGCGGGTTCACGCTTGGAGGGCTGTGATGAATACCATCAAGAAAATGCTGTGGCAGCTGTTGGGCCATGTGATTGTGGATGAAGCGGTTCTGCGGGTGAAAGGCCCAACGCTCCTTCATATTTCTGATACACCGACTTCCGTTTACCCTGAATTGAAGCGTCTGTTGAGGATTTTGAAACCGAATTACATCATCCATACCGGGGATCTCGCAGATGATTTGAAACTTCAGCTTCGCCCTAGTTTACTGAGAAATTATGAGAGCGCATTGATTAAACTCATGCAGATCTTGAATCATAGTTCTGCTGAAAAAGTAATTATTACCCTTGGCAATCATGACAATCTCGATCTCGTCAGAAAATATGCCGGTCGCATTATAGTTTATGAAGATGCGGGCATAGAAAATTTTCAGGGCATAACAATTTCAATTGCCCATTATCATGAAGCGGCTCTTAGATCGACAAAGTCAAAAGCATCTGGCTTCTATCTTTTCGGTCACGACTTGTCACTCAAGAGTCAAAGGACGAATGGAGTATATTACTTAAATGGTATCGAAGCAATGCATCTGATCGATTTATCCACCGGAGAAGTTTTTGGGATCATGTATCCCGGTGGCACTGACAGCGCGAGACTGAATCGAAAGAGAATGCGTCTGTAACAGAGGTGGAGGTGAAAAAATGGTATCCCTGCTCAGAAATGGTCCGCACATGCTATATATAGGCACTGCGAAGCGGTTTGAATTCATTAATTTTTTGATCGACAAATTTCAGGCCGAAATTTTGGACGTGGATGTCGTCTTTGATAAGTCGGATGAGTTTAATACTATTATTTACTTGTTTTCTGATTTAAAACCGAATGTAAACAAAAGTGATGTGTTAGATACGTTATTAATTAGAAATGATGTTGCGCAGGTTCTCTGTCAATTGATTCAAGAGGCGGACAGCGAATTGATACAAGCGATCAGGCCGGCACCTCAGACCATCTTAATGAGAGCTATAGGTGATATGGAAAAAATGCTGCTCAATATTCAAAAGGATTTTGGCGGGAAGATTGGATCTTTCAACTATTGCGTTGAAAGTGGCAGTGCGACCTCCACCATTATTGGATTAACAGACAAGCCGCTCAGCAGAAGTGCTAAGTTCAGCGACTTGCATTACAACTTTTTGAGGCTGGATCAGGATTATGCAACACTACACCGAGATCTGACAATGGATGCTTTCAGATATTTGAACAGCAGTATGGATAATAAAGAATGGCATGAATTTGAAATCCGGATTTACGATGTCTATGGCGCTTTTCAGCTGCATTATCAGCGGTTAATGGAAGTGCTGGATTCTCTTGAACTGGGAATCGTGATCGGTGAGAGCTGGTCAAAAGATTACCCCAAATTTCTCTTTCCCGTGGAAGTCTATAGTGTGCACTTTCTGACTTATGTTGAGCCGAAGGTTTTTAAACACATTCTTCTTGGTTTGGAGCATCTATCGAATGGTGAGCGAATCGTCGATTATGACCTGTATATAAAAAATAAAAAGGTTTATTGGAGAGAGGCGATTCAAAACAAAGCAAACAGCAACAGAGAAACCGAATCACTGAAATCACGTTCTGATGTTTACGCGCGTTTGGATCATAAAACCAAAGTTGCGTTGGCGGTTTTGGAAGAGAAAATTCTTGGGACTAGAAAATAGGTGATTAGTGCTGAAGGAGGCATGGGAATTGTGGGGAACAGTCGCTGAAAAAAAGGCGTTTGCCGCCTTGTATCCTTTGTTTTACGGAAGTTCGGAGGAGCGAAACTATGCCAAGGGCATCAACTCTATAAGGAAACTGGCCGGCTATGGTTATGCTCCGGCCCTTTGCGCACTCGGTATTGCCTATTTTGACCATTTGGGCGTTCGGAGGGATTACGCTGAAGCCTTCAATTGCTATAGGCGCGCTGCCGAACAAGCGTATCCGAGTGCAGAGTGTGGTATGGGCAATTTCTACGCAATCGTGCGTCCGAAACACAATGCTTGCGAAAATGATCCGGAAAAAGCAGCCGAGTGGTGGCTTAAAGCCTCGGAACATGGCAATCCGGGAGCACAGTGCAATTTGGCCGGTTACTATCTGAATGGGACAGGTATGGGTGTGGATCCTGTCGAAGCATTTATCTGGGGGACCATGGCTGTGCACTGTTCGACTATTCGGTTTCGTTCTGCCGAAGTATTTCGGGATCAGGCTCTGGGATTGTTGAATGAGGCGCAAATCAGTGAGGCTAATAGCCGGATTGAGGTGCTGAAAGGAAATTTGCCAAAAGCGTGGTCTGAGCATATGACTTATTGGAGATTGCTATATGAACAGTTGGATCTGTCATTTGAGGGAGAATAGACCATCGGCAAAATCATCTTTCATTTTAGGTTATGACTGAATAAATGTGATAAAATTGAATTGCAAATTAGAAAACTACGGAGGTGTGTCAGTATGCATGAAATAAAACAAGGTGCCCACAGTTTCTATATTGGTGAATCCGAAGATCATTGGTCAGCGACTATGACCTATGTGCCTTCCGGAGAAAAACGGATTACAATTGACCACACGTATGTCTCTGAAGCGCTCAACGGCCAAGGCGTTGGCAAGCTGCTGCTGAAAGCGCTGACGGACTGGGCAAGGGATGAGAATTTGAAAATTACACCTGTTTGTTCCTATGCCAAAGCACAGATGGAGAAGAACAGTGAGTATCATGACCTGATTTATAAAGAATAATCAGCAGCGTTGGTATGAGTTGAAAAACTGAAAGGTGAGTGAGGGCGCTTGGAAAATAAACGTATGGTGACTATTTTACTCGCGGCTTTAATTGTCATGGGCGGCATTGTGGCAAGTACTTATAAGGTCGCGGACAGTTTGGTGGAGATCAAAGGAACGAATTTCATCACTGTTTCCGGATCTGCCAGGCAGCAGATTACTTCAGACCTCATGGTTTGGACCGGCAGCTTCAGCGCTCAATCAGCAAGCCTTAAAGATGCTTATGCAAAGTTGAATGCGGACCAGGAAAAGGTAAAAGCGTTTTTGACATCCAAAGGCATTCCGGAGGAGCAGATGATTTTTTCCTCCATCTCCACGAACCCAATTTACGAAGTGACGCCAAGTGGTATGTACACCATGAATGTGATGGCTTATCGCCTTGAAATGCGGGTTGAAATCAGCTCCACAGAGCTCGACAAGCTGACCAGAGTTTCCAGGGAAGTCACAGAGCTCATCAATGAAGGTATTGAATTTCAATCCTGGCAGCCCCAGTATTTCTATACCAAGATCGCGGATTTGAAGGTAAGCATGCTGGCAGAAGCGACAAAAGACGCCAAAGCCAGGGCTGAGCAGATTGCGTTGAATACTGGCGGCAACATTGGAAAACTGCGCTCTGCAAAAATGGGTGTCATGCAGATCACGCCGGCTAACTCAACAGAAGTGTCGGATTATGGGATCAATGACACCTCGTCTATAGAAAAAGCCATCACAGCCATTGTGACGGCGAGCTTTGAAATTGAGGATTAGAAGATTGTGAAATGAGGTCAATTGGTGTAGTGAGTGCCAATTGACCTCATTTTTTTATTTAAGTAGCGGTAATATTTTCGGAAATATTTTGGTGCATTTTCGGTATATCACCAAGTCTGACTTAGTCTTAGTCGTCATAATAATTCGCATCATTGTTGAAAAATAGAGTCAAAAGGTGTAAAATTACACTATAACCAAAATATGAATTATGGGGTAATGTTTATGGATAAAACCACCTTTGTAAAAATCATGGACGATAAAATGAAACTGATTAGAACGGAATATGGACTGACACAAGATAAAATGGCGGTCATTCTTGGGATCTCAAAGAAGACACTGATCGAGATTGAAAAAAACAGAAAAAGCTTAGGTTGGAATGGTGCAGTCACATTGGCCAGCATTTTCTCAGACAGCACACTTCTGCGTGATGCTCTTGGAGGTGATATTTCTGGCATGATTATCTCAATGGCTTTCAAAGACTTGGAGGTCGACTATCCCAAAACCTGGGGCGGAAGAGTGTGGTGGAAGACTATTCAAGAGGCTGATGGCTATAGAATCCAGCAGAATTTATTATCTCATCACTATAGGATTTTAGATCAGGAAAACAGAAGATTATTTGCGTCGTTTAGTTTGGAAGATACACGCGCGGTTATGGATGAAATCCAAAAGTCGTGATTTTTACCAAACTACATTTTATAAGTTGAAATTACCGGCACCTATCGATTAAACCGTTTATGGCTATTTGGAGGTGATGACCCCTTGGGTAACTTAAAACGTTCCATTCTCGCTACATATCTGACCTTGACGCTTATGATTCTCCTTTTCACAACCCTGTTTTCACTCGAAAGTCCTGCACTCTATCTGAAATTTGGCGTGCGGATTGCCATGTTTTTGACTGTCATTGTGTTAAGCAAAAAATACTGGGAACAAAGGATCCTCATCCTGGCCTTTCTGTGCACCGTTCTATCAGATTACTTCTTTGTATTCCTGAGAGCGACAGACCCTGACTTTCCTAATCGAGAGCTCTACGGCATGCTGGGCTTTATAGTGGCTTATCTGTTTCTGATTGCTGCTTTTCAGAGAAATTTCAGAATTGGGAAAAATGAAATAGTCACAGTGGTCCCCTTTGTCATCATCTTCGGGTTCGTCCTGTTCCTGCTCATGGAATACGCAGTGGGATTCATGTTTTGGGCAGCAGTTGTTTTGGGTATTGTGTTATGCTATACGGGGATGACCATGGTATCGACACTCTATCGCGGCTATTTTCAAAGAAACGCGGCCTGGATGATTGCCGCTGCAGGCATTGTTTTGTTTTTAAGCGACATGGTCGTCGCTTTCTCCATTTTCCACCCCTATTTCAAACAGTTCCTGCTGTGGAAGGAAAATCTAATCTGGGGCACTTACATGCTCGGTTGGACCCTATTACTCATGATCACTGCCGAGACGTCTTTGACAGTCAAAGATAAGTACACAACCAGGTAAGCAGGTGAAAAACTATGCCCCTTGATCATAATGATGATTTCGAGGACGATATTCTGATAACGAAAAAACAAATCGATGATTACAGAAAGAGATTTGGCTTAAAGCGAATCCTATCAGGGATTCACTTGTGGGGGATTGGCGTTGGGACAGTCATTGCCGGCACTTTTTTTGGATGGAACTATGGATTGGAACTGTCCGGATCGCTGGGTTTTTTTATTACAACCCTTGTTGTAACCGGCTTCTATTTTGTCCTTGCCTTTATCTTTTCTGAACTTTCGGGATTATACCCTTATGCCGGCGGTCCTTATGCCTATGTCAGAAAGGGACTGGGGAAGCTAGGGGGATATCTGACTGGCGTTCTGACGATCGCAGAATTCATATGCGCGTCTGCCGCGGTGACCATTTCCATTGCTTCCTATGTCTCCTGGGTCTACCCTACAATTCCAAAGATGTATGTCGCGCTGGGAGTCTATGTGCTGTTCCTTATGATCGACGTCATTGGGATCAAGCAGTCGGCGAATTTTCAGCTGATCATCACCAGTGTGGCAATTGGGGCGCTTATCATGTTTTTTATTGGAACTGCGGACGCGGTGAACCTCTCCAGGACGTTTGACATTGAGCCATTCGTCAGCGGGGCGAAGGGGATCGTCGTCGCAATTCCATATGCGCTCTGGTTCTATCTATGCTTCGAGGGGATCGCGCTGGCGGCAGAGGAAACCGTCAATCCCAAGACGGATATGCGCATTGGCTTCGGTACCAGCATCATAACGGTGGCGGTACTAAATTTCGGTGTCCTGATCTTTTGCCTGGCAACCGTGGATTGGCGGGATCTCCTGATGAACGACTATCCGCTGTCCAGCGCAATGCATCTGGTTAATCCAAACGGCGGCAAGTGGCTTGTCATCTTTACGACCCTTGCGCTCAGCAGCCTCCTGGCGAGTTTGCACGGCATGATCAACGGGTTTTCCAGACAGAGTTTTGCCCTTTCGCGGGCAGGGTATCTGCCCAAAATCATGAGCCGCATTCATCCGGTCACAAAGACGCCTTATCTTGCCATTGTCCTGCCTGGGACCATCGGCATATTACTGGCTCAGTTTGGCACGGCTAGAATCCTGGTGTTTGCCGCGGGTTTTTCCGCGCTTCTGATGTACCTGCTGGTCATTTTGTCTTATCTGAGAATTAAGTTGTCGGCACGCATGGCATCACCCGGCTGGACGACCAAGGTCAAGGCCGCTTCTCTGATTATATTTTCTGCGCTGATCTTCAGCGCGCTTACCTTTATTAGCCTGCGTACGCCGGACAGCGTTAAATTTGTCGGCGCATTTTTGGGCGGTGCTGGTTTGTACTATTTTCTAATTGGCAGGAAATACATTGCCCTTGACGCTCCGGAGGAGAGGGAGGCCCAAAGCAGTATGATCAAAATTCACTGACGCAGGAAAGGTAAGGGTGTCGCTCATGAGATCCACTACATATGAAGTGTCCAGACAACTGTGTGAGGACGTTGCCCGCCTGATCACGGATGGATGGCATCCGCTATTAAGCTGCTTTAAATCAATGCGGTTAGAGATTGAGGGCGCTTTGCCGATGGTTTTATCCCCAGACAGCCTCACCACATCTTCCACTCCGGATCAACATGCTGTGTCGCCGTCTGAAATGGACGCCTTTAACAAAACCAACAGCCATGACATATCTGTCATGATGAATAGTGCATGCTTTGGCACATTCACTGTGATAGAACGCGAGAAGTTCTGCGGCGTTGAAGATTTTCTGTCGTTCCTGGATCGGGCCGCATTACTGAGATTGAGTGAAAATCCGGATGCATTGATCCCAAGCGCCCAGTGTTTGTTGGACAGTCGCGGGCAAGCAGTCTGGATGAATGGCACAATGACAGAAGTGGCGCGTATTTCGTCCGAACCGCTTCAGGACTTAATGCGTCAGACCTTCAGCGATCCAGTGTCAGTGAGTTTAGCGACCCTTCAGGTTTCAGAACTAGAAATCCATCAATGTCATATGCTCGCTGTGAAGATTCCCATTCGAAGCGTCGGGGAGGGGCTCATGCATTTTGTGATCCTTTCAGATAACGCTCAGGATCCAAAGTCTGCGGTGATTAAGGAAATCCACCACCGGGTCAAAAATAATCTCCAGACCATTGCGAGTCTGCTGCGGCTTCAGATGCGGCGGGTCAATTCCAAGAAGGTGGAAAATGCCTTCAATGAGAGCATCAACCGTATCTCCAGTATTGCCTTGATCCATGAGGAGCTTTCTCGGGGCGGCATTGATAAGATCAATATCAAGTCGGCGACCGCAAACATTATGGAAATGGTACTTTCAAGCATGGTGCCTCCCGGTAAAAACATCACGGGTGAGCTGAGCGGCTCAGAGATTTATCAGGACGCTGACAAGGCGAGCAGTCTGTCACTTTGCATTACGGAGCTGATTCAAAATTCTGTTGAGCATGCCTTTCAGATGCGCAAAAAAGGCGTTATCAAGGTTGATATTAGCGAGGTGGAAGGTGAAGCGGTGATCACCATCTCGGATAATGGGATTGGCTTTGGTGGCAAGAAAAGCAGAAACAGCCTTGGTCTTGAAATCATCGAAATGATTACGGTGGAAAAGCTGAAAGGCACATTTGTGATTAATGGGCAAATCAACGGAACGACTTCGGTAATCCGGTTCCCGCTCAAGCCATAATGTAAAAGCTTTTGCAACAAAAGGTTTGGAAGTGTGTTATCTTGAAAGTATGATTTATGGACGGGGTGTTTCGTGTGAAGGCATTAAGAGTCATAATTGCAGAAGATGAGCCGGTGACCCGCAAGGATCTTCGTGAAATGCTTGCGGAGGCTAAGATAAAAACCATTGGCGAATGCGGAGATGGTCAGACGGCAGTGGAGCTCGCCCGGAAGCTGAAACCGGATCTGATCCTGATGGATATAAAAATGCCGGGCATGAATGGGATCGAGGCTGCAAAGCTGCTTAATCAGGAAAAAATTGCACCGGTCATGCTTTTGACCGCCTACAGTCAGAAACAACTGGTGGAAGAGGCTAGAGAGGCTGGCGTTCTTGCTTATCTCGTCAAGCCAATCAATAAGCAGAACCTCATTCCAGCCTGTTATATTGCCGTTTCGCGCTATGAGGAGTTCAGCCTTTTAGCTCAGGAAGTGGACACATTGAATGAGGCACTTCAGTCGAGGAAGCAGATTGAGAAAGCAAAGGGCATTCTGCAGCAGCACTATAACCTGGATGAAGAGTCAGCGTTTAAGAAGATCCGGACTATGAGCATGGATCAAAGAAAAACCATGAAGGAAATTGCAGAGGCCATTATTATTGCCATGGGGTAAGGCAATGTGGACTTTGTGGTTCTTGACGTTCACGAAATAGTCTGATAATATAATGTCAACTTAAAACGACGAATGCAACGGTGCATTCGGATTTCGAAAGCAATGAGGCTTTCAAACCATCTTTTTTACGATGGCTTGATGCCTCATTTTTTGTTTTTGGAATTTTGTTGTTCAATTCTAGTTTTGCTTGCCGTTGTTTTAAGCAACTGACCCGGTAGTTATAATCTCAGGAGGTGTAAGCTTTGGAAAAAAAGATCCAAAAGCTCTATTCAACGGACTGGATCACCATGATTGTTTTTCTGGCATTATTTTGTCTGCTTCTGGTCTACATCACTTTCAACGTCTTAACTTTGGCGCCTGATCACGCTGTCAGAGGTGTAATTATCGCAGCTGCGGCTTTGATCATTGCATTTGGGACAGCGTCGTCAGTAGCCGTTCTGATCCATCTTAAAAAAAATCAGCGCCAGATTTATGTTCAGGAACTTCTATCCTACGAAAATGAAAAGGCCAGTACCCTGTAAAAACTAATTCCAGACATCTTATACGCCAAGATATTGAAATACCGCGGTGTCATCGTTTGCATTACACATCATTTGAGGATTCAGGAAAGGGAGAAAACTATGGAGCACATTGAAAAGAAAAAAGGAAAGAAGAATTTATGGATTGAACTCGCGGACTCAATGTTTATTATGGTCCTTTGTTTTGCAACATTATTGACGGCCATGCTGATGTCTGGAAATACAAGTGGTGAGCTCAGCTATGCCATTAACTTCAAGACCCTTGGCATAGTCATTACGAGTTTATTCGTTTATCTGATTTATATCCTTTATCAATCTGACAAAGAGTTAAAAACCATGATTCACAGTCTGTATAGTGATGAGAAAACAATCGGTATAGAAGTCAAGGAGGCGTAAATAATGAGTTTTTGGAGCGTAATGAACTATGTGGCCTGGGGACTGTCGGCAGTACTTGCATACCTGATCTTTTCAGATTTTATTCGTGTAGAGCTTGGCCGGACCAGGAAAGAAGACTAATTAGCTGAAAGGTGGAACTGAAATGGATCATTTACCTGATCTGAACGCGTCGAAGGAAGTTTCCTCGAGCTCTCACCTGTCCAAGGTGTTGGGCCCGATGCATATCTGGGCACTCGGGGTTGGCATTGTTCTCGTTGGTCAATTCATGGGTTGGAACTTTACAATTGCAAAAGGCGGATCGCTGGGCTCGATTATTGCTTGCTGGGTGATTGGCATACTCTATATCTCCCTGATTATGTTCAACACGGAAATGGGATCCGTTATGCCGGAAGCAGGCGGACAATATTCCATGGCCAAATACCTTCTGGGACCGCTGGCTGCATTTAATATTGGAATGATGCTCGTCTTCGAGTACGTCATGCTCGCCGCCGCGGATTCCCTGGTTGTAGGCGAGATTCTCAAGACGATCAGCCCGGACATACAGGCGCTGCCGTATATTATCCTCAGTATTCTGTTTTTAACCTGGCTCAATTACCGTGGCGTCCATGCCACACTAAATCTCAATATCGTCTTGACAGGCGTCGCATTTATTACGATTATAATTTTGCTTTTCAGCACCAAATTTTACTCACCTTCAGAAAGCATGATTAAGCTTAGCGAAATGACCAATGGGCTGCCGTATGGCTGGATAGGAATTCTGGGGGCCTTTCAGTTTGGCTGCTGGTTTTATCTTGGCATTGAAGGCACTGCTCTGGCTGCAGAGGAATGCCGATCAACGGGCCGCTCGCTTCCCGTAGGCGCGGTTGTCGGTCTCCTGACGCTGATCATAGGCGCTACCATCACGTGGTTTGTAAGTTCGGGACTGGTTCCTGCGGATCTGCTGGGCGTTTCGACCTATCCGCTTTTCGATGCCGCAGTAGCGACCGGAAAACCTATTGTCATTCAGCTCCTCTTTGTCGGCACCATTCTCGCGTGCCTGGCCAGCGCCAATGGCTGTATCGCAGACTCAAGCCGAGCCTGGTATTCCATGTCGCGGGACACCCTCATCCCGGAAGCCTTCTCGGCGATTCATCCCAAATACAAAACGCCTTACCGCGCCATTGTCTTTCTGATGCCAATTTCCATTGCCTTCGGGTTCACGGGTCTGCTTGATCAGGTTATCACGTTTTCAATCCTGTCAGCGCTCCTCGTTTATCTGCTGACTGCCTACATGATGTTCAAGTTCAGACGCATGTACCCAATTGGCTCTATCGACCGGGGTTACATAGCGCCTTGGCATCCGTTCCCTGCGCTGATTGTCATTGTCCTGTCAGCAGCGACCCTCTTCGGCATGTATTTTGGATATTGGACCAATCTCCTGGCGGGCTTTGCGTTCTATCTGCTGGCTTCCCTATGGTTTGTGCTGCACAGGTCGAGATCCCTGGATATGTCGAGGTTTATTGCTCATGGCGCGTCTTATTGGCCGCGTCCGAAGGGGTATTGATAAAGTTTGGTTGTGTTATAGTGGTGAAGTGAGTTGAGAAGACCATCGGCAGAGCCTTTAAAACTTTGCCGATGGTTTTTTGTCGTTTCAATAATGTTGCAGAATTGTTGGAAAAGAGCCCCTCAAACTGGTAGGATAAAAAAAGGAAGCGTCTATTATTATAAATCAATCGCGATGAAATCTGGTTTCCTGTAAAAAAAGGAGTGTAAATTATGGAACTTAAAAACAAAAAACCTTCCCCGTCTATGGAGAGTTGGCTCAAAGAAGCAAAGATGGATCCAAACGCTTCCCGTGTCGGGATGTTTTTAGTACACAACGGGGTCGTCAGAGAAACGCCCAAGGCTTTGGTCCGACAAGGCATAGAGGATGGGACTGAAGTCAAGGGAATGACCTTTTCCTATGACGCGGACAAAGTGGAGGCTGCCATTGAAGAAGCACGTCAACTTGAGGGGATCTACTACATCAAGGTGTGGCTGAATGAAGGCCAGCTTGAGGTCGGGGATGATATTATGTTTGTCTTGATTGGCGGCGATATACGTCCGAATGTCATCGATGGTCTTCAGTTCCTGGTGGAGAAAATCAAAACGGAATGTGTCACCGAGATTGAGCAAAGAGCATAGGTGAAACATTACAAATTGAGCTAAATCCAAGGTTCGCAGTAGGTTTCAAATTAATATTATGTTATACTCTTACTGATGCTTAATCTTCGAACTTGAAGAGCGGGGGACGAACTACCTTGGGGTGAAACCGTGAAAACGGTGGGGTGAACTCTTTTACCTAACCCGTCAACTAACCTCGTCAGCTTAAAAGAGGAGGAACACGAGTGATATCAAAAATGAAAATTGCTGTTCTAGTCGCAGCACTGGCTTTCTCGACCTCAGTTTTCCAGCCTGCCGGGTTTGCTTACACAGGCGCGCTCTTGAAGCAGGGGATTCAAAGCCCTGATGTGGCAGAGCTGCAGCGGGATCTGAAACAACTTGGGTATTTTTCTGTGGATATTACTGGTTACTTCGGCAGTGTGACAAAGTCCTCGGTTGCAAATTTTCAGAAAGCCAACGGTTTGACGGCGGATGGGATTGCGGGCGCGCAGACCATCGGCAAAATTACGGGGCTTTTAGGCGTGGATAAGCCGATTTCCAGGGGCGGTGTCTCTAGGGCGGATGCATCTGCGACGAAAAACGCGCAGAAATTGCCGTGGTTTGACGACGTTAAGAGCATCTATGCCAGGGGGGACGTAGCGACTGTGATCGATGTCCAAACGGGTTTGAAGATGCAGGTTAAGCGTACATACGGCGGTAACCACGCGGATGTGGAAACTCTGACCAAAGAGGATACGGCCATCCTGAAGAAAGCCGCGGGCGGCAGCTGGAACTGGACCCGGCGTCCGGTCATCGTGGAGATCGACGGTTACAGAATTGCAGCTTCTATGACCGCAATGCCGCATGCCGGTAGGGATGACAAGCCAGAGGTTGTGGTGGTCAATAATCGCAGCGGCGGCTTTGGCACAGGTCAAAACCTGGATGCGGTCAAAGGCAATGGCATGGATGGACACTTTGACATTCACTTCCTGAACAGCCGGACGCATTCTACCAATAAGGTGGACAGCAAGCACCAGAATGCGATTCAAAAGGCATTTGAGTCTGGGATGTAGTTGAAATAGAAGGTATAATCCAGGGGAGAGGGTACGGGTAGGGCGTCGCTGATGAGCGGGGTGCTGAACGGGTCTTCTCCCTTTCTGATTGGAATTGGCGAGCCAGTCGTCATAATGCTCACAGGCTGGGCGAGAGGGAGGCAAACTCATAATGAGATATCCTAATATGAAGGAAGGCGTTTTTCTCAAGCGGCCAAACCGGTTTATTGCGCATGTTGAGGTCGACGGGAACATGGAGATCTGTCATGTGAAGAATACTGGCCGGTGCAGGGAGCTGCTGACGGAAGGGGCCAGGGTGCTGGTTCAAGAATGCGACCATCCCGGGAGAAAGACCAAGTATGATTTGATCTCGGTTTGGAAAGGGGAGCGGCTCGTCAACATGGACAGCCAGGCGCCCAATAAGGTTTTCAAGGAGTGGGTGGAGACGAGCGGCTATTTTAAAGAGCTTCGTCTGATCAAACCGGAACAGAAGTATGGGAATTCTCGATTTGACTTTTATATTGAGACAGAGACGCGGAAAGTGTTTGTCGAGGTCAAGGGCGTGACCCTTGAGGCGGATGGCGTGGTCCGCTTCCCGGATGCCCCAACGCAGCGGGGGGTCAAGCACCTCAATGAGCTGATGGCATGTCTTGAGGATGGGTATGAGGCTCTGGTGGTTTTTATTGTGCAGATGAAAGGGGTTCGGCATTTCGAACCGAATGATGCCATGCACCCCGAGTTTGGTGAGGCGCTCAGACTGCTTTCGCAGCGGGGCGGAGAGGTGCTCGCGGTGGACTGCTTGGTCACGGAGTCGGCGCTGGAGGCTGGAGAGCGGGTTGAAGTTATACTGGGGCCAGCGCTATAAACAGCGTCGGTGAAGATTGGTGAATGAAACTCGGTGTGAGATGAAACTCGGTGTCTGACACCGAGTTTCATCTCGGCATAAAAAACGGGAAATGGGGCCGTAAGAAGGCGTCCATTTCCCGTTTTCTGTTTGTTGACTCTCACTTTAATAACAGCACTAATAAACGGTGCCTCTTTTAAGATTCTCGTAAAACTCGACTTTTGAGGCATTGTAGTACGGAATGACGTAGAGGAAGCCCAACCCAAAGGTCGCTATGCCGAGGAGGAACCAGCCAATAAAGCTGATGGCAAAGTTGAAGAACTCCATCTTGTGTCCTTCCATCATCATTTTGGAAGCAGTAATGGACTCGAGAGCGGTCATGTCAGGGTTCTCCGTCATAATCAGATAAGCCATGGTATAGCGGAAGGCGGCTATGATGCCGGGGACGATCAGGAGGAGTGACCAAAGGACAATGAAAACGGTAGTCACCAGATTCAGCAGGAAGGTGTCGCCAAAGCGCTTGAAGCCCACAAAGAGATCCTTGATGTCTGCGGTTTGCTCTCTGAGCCGTCTGAAAAACACCATGAGTCCGTAGGTCAGAGGGCCGGTCAGAATAAAGCTTAGCAGATTAAAGAAAGCGGATGAGGGACTGACCATGCTTTCGCCGTTTGAAAAGGTGACGACGCGATCCTGGTTTGTGAAGAGCTGTGTCAGAGCCAGGAAGATAAATACTGTAATAATCACGACAGGCCAGTTGCCGCTGAGGTGTTCCTTAGCTTTGAGCTTCATTTCATCATATGTCATTCGAGGTGCCTCCTCCTATGGGATGGATTACGGCTTCATTATAGCGCAAAATTTTAGTGCTGAGCGGAATTTAAGACAAAGTTAACAATTACCGTTTGCCGGGGTTGTGTTACTCCACGTAAACTTCGACAATATCTCCGTTATCAGACTCCACTTCAACGATTTTGCCTTCAGCGCCATTCTTGATCAACTCGAGAATTTCTGACAGGTCAATGTCCTTGATGGAATCTTCGATGTTCTTGTCAAAGTGTTTTCCAATCTTAAGCCCTGTTTCGACCAGCGCAATTGGGACATTGACGTTGACTTTGGTTTTAATGCCGTTTTCGGTACTCAGAACTTTGACTCTGAGCCATTTGGCGTTGCTTGTGCCGATGGTTTTTGCCGCCGTCTGTGCCTGCGGCTGGGCAATGTCATCCACTGCCTTCAGAAGCTGAGCGCCTTCATCCGCCGTAATTATGCCGTCTTCAATCATTTTAAGGATTTTGAGTTTTTCTTCATTCATGTTCAGTTCCCCCTTCTATTTAAGTTTATACGGTTTCGCCGTTCAGAAGTTTAAGTGCCTGTTCTGAGGTTATTTCGCCCCTGCTGAGCTGTTCCAGGATTTCACCTTGGTTGACGGTATTTTTCTTGGCTTCTTCCTTGTAACCAAGGGCCTCGATCACTTCATCCAGAAGCCGTCTGACTGTAGGGTAGGAGATGCCCATTTCTTTTTCGATTTCTTTGATGTTGCCACGATTTTTTATGAAAATTTCCGCAAAATACTTTTGGTTCTTCTCAAGCTGACAGAACTTGCAGAGCTCAAATTCTCCTGAAATTTGCGTGCCGCAAGTTTTGCAGGACAACTGAGTGACGCGCAGTTTATCCTGACAGATCGGGCACTGGCCTATGACTTCTTTTGCCATGGGATCACTTCTTTCTTTGTTATATTGGTCGAAGAGCTGAACCGGCGCATTAAGACACCGAAAGGTTTACTTGGTAAATATTTCGATCTGTGTGCCCTGATCATCCGCTACGGAAACCAAGTGGACGGGCGGCAGCTCTTTAAGTGTGTCAAGCATCAAACGGATGTCTTCATAGTCAAGGGAATCCAAATCCGAGTTCTTGGTGTACCGCATGCTGACTTTGAGTATAAATGACGCAAGTTTTCCGGTGAGTCGGAGAGGCAGCGGCGGCAGACTCAGCTTGAAATTGGACTCTGGGTCAATAACTTTGATTTTCAGCCATTTTGCGGGCGCCTCTGATTTAGAAGCATCCATCAATTTCGAGTCGGAGGAATTAAGCGAAGCCTTTATTTTGGAGGCGGCATCAGAAACGGATAATTCTTTTCGCTCAATTTGGTCAAGTAGTGACATCACATTCAAGTCGCATCCCCTACCTTAAATTAATTAATTCAATTTTAGGATTAACATTATCTATCTGCTTATAAAATATATCAATTTAAACCGAAAGTCAATTAATAAATCAATAAAATCAATTAAGAAATTAATAAAATTAATAAATTGCTTAAATCGTCGATAAATCTTTTACATAATAGTCCTCTTACTACGTCATGCTTCCATGGTCTAGAGGGACTATATGAATTATGGTATAGGTTCATTGATTTTGGGTAAATTATTTATCACCTTGAGACGATTAAATTAATGAGAACTAACCCAGAGTTACTTATTCGAAAATGTTTAATAATGAGGAGGAAAACATGAGCAAAGTCATTCATTTCGAAATACATGTCGATGATTTGGAACGCGCCAAACAATTTTATGGCAATGTTTTTGGCTGGATTTTTCAGGATTGGACTGATTATGCAGGATTAGCCTACTGGGGCGCTGAAGCCGGAGACCCTTCCGAACCGGGCATCAATGGCGCTTTGATGCAAAGACAGGGCCCGGGACCAGCTGAAGGGCAGCCTTTAAGCGCCTTCGTCTGTACAATGGGTGTGGCAGATTATGATCATACAGAGCAGAAAATTCTTGAAAATGGCGGGAAAGTTGCCATGCCCAAAGCTGCACTTGTTGGCATGGCTTGGCAGGGTTATTATCATGACACCGAAGGCAATATTTTTGGCATCCATCAGCCGGACGTCAATGCCAAGTAGTGTCATTAACGAGTAATAGGTGTCAGACAGCCGATTCCGAATGGAAGTGGCTGTCTGACACCTATTTACGCTTAACACTTCAAAAAATTATTTCCTAAAACCTCCAAATGCAATATGATGGTAATAATAAAGAAGCTTGGGGAGGGAGCATTATGATCAAGGCGGAATTGACCCCTCGACATGCGGGCATTGCCATAGCGGGAGATTATGAGGATCTGAATCATTTATACGACGCGCTGATCCGAATCCTGGGTGACGAGGATGAGTACGCAGCCTATGTTTCAGCAAGAATAAGGATCCTGGGACTCTGTTACGATATCAGGCATGCTTATATGGGTGATCGAGATATTAAGGTCGTTGACAACAACATGACCCTTGAAAAAATGAAACTTACAGGAAAAGTTGTCCATACCACCAATGTCTATTACGGATTTCAGGTGCTGATGCCTGAAATCCTGTTTATTGTCATGGCGCTCAACGACTTCTGCATGTTGCGTGCCAGAAAAGAAACCAAGCAGATGCCTGATCCCATGCGACACAAGAAAATTATTTGGGACCGAGACATAGCGCAGATCAGAATGCTCCAGTCCGCCATTTTTGACTGCCTGGCAAAGGCGCTGGAGCCAAGAGCCGTCACACGACTTTTAAACCTTATGATTCAGGAGTATCCCTGGATGGACGGCTATATCACTCAGTATTTGGACGAACTAAATGTTGAAATACTTGAAATGGATCAAGATAAACGACTCAAATTTGTGACGATACTGGCTAAGCGTTTAACTGAGCTTGACGCGCCGGATTATCTCGGACTCAGGCGTGAAATCAAAGATTATGCCAAAGCTATGGGGATCGCCCCTGATGAGGTCAGACTCAACTTGGATTACCCTGACGTGGAATGGTAGCAGGGTGTACATAACAAAACAATCTCTTGATTTCCAGTCTCTGCCGTCAGGCGGAGTAAGATTTCGCAGTCAACTTAAATCAACACTTTGAAGTTATAAGACCATACTCAATAGATGAAGAGGGACTAAACTATGACTCAGAAGATCTCAAGCGAGATCCATTCCATGCTCAAAGAAGCTAAATCCATCGCTTCAATTTATCCGGAACGTGCCTACGATATGAGTATGGAAGCATTGCAATTGGCGTCCTCTCATCAGCTTAGGCTGGAAGAAGGCTACGCGCTGCTGGGTATGTCTTTTGCACGACGCGCAAGTTCAGATATCAGCTCAATGCTGGATCTTGCCTACAAATCCCTTGAAATTTTCGATCAACATCATGAACTGCCTGGTCAGATCAGAGCCTTGAATCTCATAGGGATAGCCTACTTCTACAGTGCCATGTACGAGCAGTCACTCAAATTTCTGCTGCAGGTGATCAGCCTTTTAAAGCACAATCAAGACGATTTTTTGCTGAGCTGCGTTCTGAACAATATTGGTGAAGTTTACAGGGAGTCCTCGAGCTATAAAAAGGCGCTGGACTATTTTGAAGAAGCTCTGAAAGTCAGCAACGCCAATGACTTCAAATTCAACAAGGCTTCAATCCTCGGGAATATGGGTGAAATCTATTTTTCTCAGCAGAAGTATGACGAAGCGCTCGCCTATTACAATCAGAGCTACGATCTCCTCATGGAAGAAAACGACATGGTGAACCTGGGGGATGTGGAAAACCGATTGGGGAAGATTTATTATGTTATCGGAAACCTTGAACAGGCGGAGTTTTTTTTCAGGCGCGCCCTTGAACGACTCAACGCAGTAGACAACAAGTACTATGCCATAGATGTGCTAATGAATCTTGGCCCGCTCATTGGTCTCAGGGACTTCAGCGCAGCGCGCAGCCAATACAACAAGGCGCTCAGATACGCTGAAAGCATCAACGCGAAAAAGAAGATCATGATTCTCAGCAGAATAATTTCCGAGAACTACGAGCTGGAAGGCGATTTTAGATTGGCGCTGGATTATTATAAAGAATTCAGTCGTGTGAACGAAGAAATAACGGCCTCGACATTAGGCAGCAAACTGGAAATTTTGAATATTGAGCTGCGCTATATCGAAGTCACCGGGAAGTTTGAACAGATCCAAGAGCGCCTGGAAAAAGAGATCGCTAACCAGAAGCATGAACTCAATAAAATAAAAGAAGTCAATGCGATCCTTGAGAAGAAGGCTTATGAGGATGAGCTGACGGGCATACCGAACAGGAGGAGCATTAACCTTTTCCTAAATGAGCTCATGGAATCGGATAGGGAATCAAACCAGCCTATGGTGTTGTTTATGTTGGATATTGATCACTTCAAGAAATTTAATGATTACTGGGGGCATTCAAATGGGGATGGGTGTATCAAGCAAATTGCTGGTGGGATCAAGAAACTTCTGAGAGAATCAGGCGATCTGTTTGGACGCTACGGTGGCGAAGAATTCGTCTTTTTTGCCCCCAATCACAGCTATAAGTCGGCAGAGGTTCTCGGGCATACTATTAGAGATGAGGTCGAAAAGCTCGGACTGTACTACTTTGAGAATGGCCGCAAAAAACCGGTGACAATCAGCGTCGGTGGAGCTGTTGGAACACTGCGTGAGTTTGGAAGTGTCGCGAGCATGATGGAGCTGGCTGACGCCGAGCTTTATAAGGCAAAAGCGTTAGGCCGCAACCAAACGCGGTTGATAGATTTAACTGCAAAGCCGAGGATTGTGGAAGCTGACCATCAGCAAAGGGGGAACGGGATTGGATAGTAAGAAGCCTGAAGGGGCGGCGGAAAAGGAAAAAGGCTTTCTGACAAAACTGATCGCCGTTTCCACAGGACATTTTTTCAATGACTTTTACATGAATCTGTTACCGCCCATACTCTTTATATTTGTTTCGACCATGGGTCTAAGTTTGTCACAGCAGGCTTTTATTGCCTTTGTAATTACCAGCAGCGGGTCCTTCGCGCAGCCGCTCATAGGCTATTTCGTCGACAAAAGGGGCAAACCTTGGCTGCTGACGCTGTCTCTGGTGTGGATAGCAGTTTGGATGTCGATTTCCGGCGTCATTACAAACTATTATCTGCTCGTCCTCGTCGTAGGTATTGGCGCACTGGCCTCTGCACTGTACCATCCGCTGGGCTCTGCCATGGCGGTAAAGCTCGCGAAAAATTCGCGTGGGCGCAGCCTCTCGGTGTTTATGACTATTGGTGGATTTGCCGCTTCTGTAGCGCCTGTCGTCACAATCCCAATTGTGGAGCGATTTGGCTTGTCCGCCCTGGTCTTTTTCGTGATTCCGGGACTGGTGACCGCGCTGTTCATGCATGCCGCTCAGATTCATAAAGTGGTACTTAACCCCGAGCGCGCAGAAAAAGAGGCGCAAAATGAAAAACTCGACAAAAGATCCGTTCTCTGGCTCTCATTCCTGGTCTTCATTTCCTCCAGCCGGGTGCTGGTCCGGAGCTTTTTGATCACTTTCGGCGTTCAGATCATGATGCTTGGCAAGTGGGATGTCAAGATTGCTGGGGCAGTTCTATCCGGCTACCTGTTCGCGAACTCTTTTGGGACGATCGTCGGCGGGATCGCGAATGATGCCATAGGCAGCAAGCGCGCCCTGGTCCTGTTCAATGGTCTCAGTGTTTTGTGCATGGTGGCTATTGTTATGACGACCGGTTATACAATGCTTGCAGGCTTTGTTCTGATGGGCATAGCCCTGGGTGGCTCAAACACGGCGAATATTGTCATGGCCCACGAACTGCTGCCGCGCAACATCAACATGGCGACCGGGCTGATCATGGGGATGTCAGGCGGCCTGGGCGGCCTGCTGATGCTGTTGTTTGGCAGGCTCTCTGACCTTCAGGGGCTGATGGCGGGCAGTCTGTATCTCATGGTCCCGATCTTGCTCACAGTGTTGTCCACCCTGATGCTTCCGGAGAAAAAAATTAGTACACGGTAAACACTAAAATTGATTAAATAGTTTTAGAAATTAAAAGACTTAGCCGATGGTCGCTGATTGAAGCGCCATCGGCTAAGTCTTTAATCTTTTAACTTCAAAAAGGCGCTGGCGGCCTTCGCGGAAAACACGATCCAGGGGATCAGGGACAGGATGGAAAAAACGAGGCCTATAGTTCCGGCGGTGGAAGGGATGACCATGAGGAGTCCGGCTGCCAGCCCCCATGAGGCCGTGGCGCGGCTGTAGACGTTGGTTTTCAGCATGACCCAGCTGACGATTAGCAGGGTGAGGGCGTTCAGGACGTAGTACGCGTTGAAAGCGGTGCCTGTATAGATGGCCAGGAGCGTTTCTGCTGCGGAGATGAGGCTCTGCTGCTGGAGCGGTGTCGACGCCGCGGCATAGCGCTGGCTTAGAGTCAGCATCTCGAAGGCGGTATTCGAGGGGAAATATGCCGCCAAACCAACCAGCCCCAAAGCGGTTGCCAGAGTCATCAGAGCCGGCCGATGGTTTTTCAGGGATTGGTAAAACGCCAGATAAATGGGAATCATCAGAACGTTGTTGAGGATATAGAGAAGGTCCAGGCTGAGCAGGCCTTTCAAGGGACTTGCGGCATATAGTGTCAGGAAACCCTCTGGGGTTGTGGGCGGTGGGGAGAGGAAGTAAATGAGGATTTGCACGGGGATGATGAGAATCAGCAAAATTGCTGAAACAAATGAGATGAGGTAGAGCGGGCGCCAGTTGGTTAGGGGTGTCATGGGCGGGGCGGCCTCCTTATTTATATTTTTAAATTAACAATGTTAATTATATGACCAATGTTAATTTACTATATAATCATGATTTCGTCAAGAAGATTTATGAGACCAAGGCTGATGCTTTCAACTTTTTTGTGTAAAATAGAAGCATCCAAATAATGAGGTGATTGCATCATGCTGATTTTGAATAAAACAAATTCATTCCCCAATACGGCTCCAAAAACGGCCATTCAGCTTCAGACACAGATTCAGACTGCCATGAACACAGCTAAATGCAGGAAGTGCGGCTGTATGAAGGAGACACTGCTGACGATTCAAGGACAGCTGACGGCTGCCTCGGCGTCTGGAAAATCCGGGCGCGCCCATGAAACGACATTGATCCTCAGTGAAGTTGATCAGGCCATTGGACTAATGGAACCCATAGAGTACACCTGACCGGGCTGCGCTCACTGCTGGTCAGCAGACATAACCAATGCCTTTGATGACGTTTTTTCAGACCTGAGCAGCATCCATGCCATTGAACCCGTGGCCGAGCTGCCGTCAAGTGCCCTCAACGCTGCATTGCCGGCCATTGGAGACTATCATGTCTTATCCCTGATGCCGCAGTGCAGCGTGGCACTCGTGACCCTGTCCTCGCCGGAGCTCGCCGAACGCATGGCGGCGTTGAGACCTGAGGGCCTGAGCATTGCGGGCAAAGTGGAGACGGAGAATATTGGCATTGAAAAGATCATCCAAAATACACTGGCTGCCCCTGCCCTCAGGACGCTGATTCTCTGTGGCATTGACTCGGATGGACATTTCGCCGGGCAGACTCTCGAAGCACTGGTGAGAAACGGGGTGGACCAAAATGGCCGCGTCATAGGCTCCAAAGGCCGTAAGCCTGTACTGGCCAATGTCTCCGGGGATGAGGTCGAAGCCTTCAGGGCTCAGGTCCAAACCGTCAATTTGATTGACTGTCTGGATGAAGCGGTGATCCTGAACGAGATTGAGATGTGCAGGAATCAGCACGCGGCAATCCGCATGAACACTTCTGCCGGTACCTTCAAAGATGTTTTGCCGATGGTCACCAATCCCCAACCCGCAAAAGTCCTACATACCCTCACTGCGACCTTCAAAGACCCCAATCAGGTCAAACTCGACAAAAAGGGCTATTTCGTCATTGTGCCCAAAGCTGAAAGCGGGCACATCCTCGTGGAACATTACAGCAATCAAAATGAGCTGCTGCATATCATTCAGGGTGAAAACGCCCGAGACTTGTACTGGACCATCCTGGAAGGCGGCTGGGTCAGCGAGCTCAGCCACGCGGCCTACCTGGGCAAAGAACTGATGGCGGCGGAGTTGTCGCTGAAATATGGGTTTAAGTATTTTCAGGACAAGGCTTAGATCCGGAGCAGCCATTAATACTGATAAATTCTGCCATTAGTGGGTATTTATAAAGTCAGCGGCGAAGAAACCTTCCGCCGTCGACTTAATTGGAATACGGACAGATGGGTGAAAAACAAATGACAATTTTCGGAGGATTCTATGGTGACATTGCAAGCACTGTTGCAAGCTAAGGAAAAACTGAACCCCCACATTATAGAAACACCCGTTTTGCGAATGGAAATTTTGGACGCGCTGATGGGCTGCAAGGTTTACCTTAAGCTCGAAAATATCCAGCGTACTAATTCCTTCAAAATCAGGGGTGCTCTGAACAAGATGCTCAGTATGGCGCCTGAAGAACTGAAAAATGGCGTCGTTGCGGCATCTTCAGGGAATCATGGCAAAGGTGTCGCCTTTGTAGCCAAGCTGCTCGGCGTCAAAGCGACCATTGTTGTTCCGGACACGACTCCGAACATCAAAGTGGAGGGCATTCAGTCCTACGGTGCAGAAATCGTTAAGTGCCCCTACGAAAAGCGCCATGAGGTGGCCGGGAAACTGAGCCGTGACTATGGCTATGCTTTGATCCATCCCTATGATGATGAGGCGATTATTGCGGGACAGGGGACCATCGGCCTGGAACTGATTGAGCAGCTGCCGGAGGTGAATCAGGTGGTCGTGCCAATTGGCGGCGGCGGCCTTATAGGCGGCACAGCAACTGCCATTAAATTAATGGCGCCTCATGTGAAAGTGATTGGCGTTGAACCCGCCTGCATGCCTCGCTATACCAAGAGCCTCGAGGCGGGTGAACGCGTATTGCTGCAGCCGGCTCATTCCATTGCCGACGCCATCCTGACCCTGCAGCCCGGTGCGGCAAATTTTCCGATTGTTCAAAAGTATGTCGATCACATTGTGACCGCCCCGGAAGATGAGATTCCAGACGGCAGCACCACGCTCCTGAAAACCGGAAAAATCGTGGCCGAGTTTTCCTCTGCCATTGTGCTTGCGGCGGCACTGCATGGACGTTTGCCTGTCAAGGCTGAGGACCGCGTTTGCTTTGTCATTTCAGGCGGCAATATTGATCCGGCGGACATTATCAGGCAGATGCCCTGAAGCGGCTTTGTCGCTGATCGAACGTAAGTCAGGAGAGGAGTAGTCAGATGAGTCTGCAGGAACGTCTTCGTGAACTGGGCATTGAACTGCCCGGTTTCAATCCGCCGGCGGCCAATTACGCGCCGGCCGTCAAGCACAGGGGTCTCCTTTACACGGCCGGACAGACCCCAAAGCAGGATGGGAAGCTCGTCTTCAAGGGCAAGCTGGGGGCTGGGATCAGCGATCAGGAGGGGTACGCCGCTGTGCGGCTGTGTACGTTAAACACGCTGACCCTCATAAATTATTATGCCGATGGTCTCGACAATATCAGCCAGATCCTTAAAATCACCGTATTTATGAACTGCACACCGGATTACGAGCAGCACGCCAAAATTGCCGATGGCGCCACTGACCTCCTCGTCGCCATCTTTGGTGACGCCGGCCGGCCGGCCCGATCGACGGTGGGGGTCAACGCCTTGCCCGGCGGCGCGGCCTGTGAGGTTGAAATGGTCGTGGCACTGAAGGATTAAGGGGCAAATGGGTAAATGGAGTTGGCTCGGCTGCGGCATAGGCCTATTGACTTCCCTTCCGCGGAAGAAGGTGTCTAAGGCTTGCAGCCTATTAACCCCATCTTCCACTTCCCTATCTTTAAGATTTATTTAATAACGTCCTGGCTAAAAAAGGGATATAATGAGTTCAGAATGTTAAGTTAATTTTGTAACGCTTTGAAAGAAGTAATCCTATTCAAGCGCGAGGAGCGTTTTTAGAGCTCAAAGTCTGAGATGGAGGTCTGGAAATTGGGCAGAAGCGGTGGTTTTGGAGGACGAAGCGGAGGGGGATCCTTTGGCGGAAGCCGCAGCAGCGGCGGGCGCATTGGAGGCTTCTCCGGAGGCAGCAGCCGCGGTGGCGGCGGCGGGATATTTGGCGGTGACAGCAGCCGCAGCGGCGGAGGCATGGGTCCTTTTGGCGGCAGCGGCAGCAGTTCCGGCGGGTCGTTTGGATCAGTGTTTTTTCCAAACACCTTTGGACGAAGAAGTAAAAATAATGAGTGGCCATCCGGCGGCGGACCTTCAGGGGGCGGGCGTCCTGGTTCCGGCGGCAGCGGCTGCAGTGGGTGTGCCATAGCCATACTGGTTTTGGTGATTCTGTTAATCGTTGGTGCCATTGTGTTTTCGGCGCTGTTCAGCACTCGCGTTGGAAACTCCGGAGATGGGGGTGTGACGACGTCGACGGTTGTACGAGAAGCGTTGCCAAAGGGATCCGTGAATGAGACCGACTATTACAGGGACGAGCTAGACTGGATTGGCAATGAGACGCGTCTGTTGTCGGGCATGAAACACTTCTATCAGGAGACGGGTGTTCAGCCGTTCCTCTACATTACAGACAACGTCAACGGTGAAAACCAACCGTCTATGGATGAACTGGACAGCTTTGCCCGAGACCTCTATGACAGGCTGTTTACCGACGAGGCCCATTTGCTGCTGGTGTTCTTCGAATATGACAGCAGCTACATGACGAGGTATGTGGCGGGCACACAGGCCAAAACGGTCATTGATATGGAGGCGGGTGACATCCTGCTGGACTATATCGACAGGTATTATTTTGACAGCAACATGACGGATGAGGAGTTCTTCAGCGAGTCCTTCGGCGATGCGGCGGATCGCATCATGACAGTGACAAAGTCGCCATGGATACCGGTGTTATCCATCTTTGGCGTCTTGATGCTGGCAGGTGTCCTCTTCGTCTGGTGGAGATATTCCGTCAACCAGAAGAATCTTGAAGCCAAGCGCATGGAGGAGGTTTTGAAGACGCCTCTGGATCAATTCGGCAACAAGGAAGCTGAAGATTTGGCTAAGAAATACGAAGAACAGGAACCGGGTCGGAATAACGACAATGACAATGGCCCTGAGGTTTAGGGGCACCAACCATCGGCGGAAAGCATTCTGTCCTCTGCGGGCAGTGCTGTAGGCTATTAGCTCTGAGCGATCAAATGACTGAGGAGGAGTTTAAATGGCAATTTTGGAAAGATTCAGCGACATCGTCAAGGCGAACATCAATGTGCTGCTCGATAAGATGGAAGATCCATCAAAAATGATCGATCAATATTTAAACGATATGATGGAGGATCTGGCTGAGGTTAAGCGCAGCACTGCAGGCGTTATGGCAGAGGAAGCGCGCACCAAGCGGCTGGTGGATGATAATCAGGCTGAGGTCGCAAAATACGCTGATTTTGCAAAGAAAGCACTGGTTGCCGGCAATGAAGGCGACGCGCGTACCTTTATCGCTAAAAAGCAGGAACTGGAAAACGTTGGCGCAGGGTTTATGACGGCTTATGCCGCTGCCCATGAGAACGCCGTTAAAATGCGTCAGATGCATGACAAACTGGTGTCAGACATTGAAGCGCTGAAGGCACGCCGTGAAATGATCAAAGCAAAAGTCACGGTTGCGAAGACTCAGGAGACCCTCAATAAGGTCAACACGGCTACAGAGAAAACCCAAGGTGCCATGGACGCGTTCAACCGCATGGAGGAGAAGGCCAGCAGAATGCTTGACGAAGCCAATGCCATGGCGGAGTTAAATACCGAAGCCGTGGACGAAGCCAAGGCGCTGGAAGAAAAGTACGCTGCCAAAGGCACTGCTTCAGTGGAAGATGAACTGGAGAAGCTTAAAAGCGAGATCGCTCAAAATTCTTAAAATGAGTGCCTGAGATAAAATTTTGACCGCTCAAGGTGGATGCCTGGGCGGTCTTTTGTTCAGAGTTATTGTGAGGCGCCAATTTCAGAGCGGTGAGGTATGCCGATGGCAGTCTCCCACCCTCAGCGCAGCAGCGGTCTATTTGGGAGGGAACCTTTGGGACGTGGTGATCGTCTAAAAGTCATTCCAAAGGAGGTTACCAAAATGAAAAAATCTTTAAACTTAAAGTTAATAACCATGACAGCACTGGTTGCGGTACTGATAGGCGCACTCGGCGGATGTGCCAAGCCTGACGGGCCTGCAGTATCAGGGCCGGCTCCCGAAGTATCAACGCCGGCACCTGAGGTATCTTCACCGGCACCGGAAGTTACCCTGCCGGCGCCATCCGCTAAAATCGCGGATCAGGCTGCGGATGCAGAAGGTGTTTACAACGGCCAGATTGACAACAATTCCATTGAGATTCAGATGAGCCCAACGGACATTGTGGCGTTCAGAACCACAGAGGTGCAGGATCAGCTTGAAGGGCTGGAAGATGGCGACCGCGTCAAATTTGGTTATAAGCCAAATGCGGATGGTCAGCTGGTGCTCACATTCATCGAAAAACTGGAGTAGATTTTTAAGACGGAAGGTTTGAGAGGCAGGTGCTTCAGCGGGAATCCCCGTGGAGCGCCTGCTTTTTTTCTGATATACTTTATGAAAGTGAAGTGTGAGTGTACTCGAGGTTGGATTTTTAACCTAACAGTTCAACCTCGTGTAGAGAAACGGAGGGCTCTGAGATGTCAGGAAAGATTATCATTGCCGAGGAAGCGAAAAAGGAAATGATACAGGCAATCAAGACTTATTTCTTGAAAGAACGGGATGAGGACTTGGGTGACTTGGCGGCTTATATGATTTTTGAGTTTTTTTTGGAGACCTTGGCGCCCCATGCTTATAACCAGGGGATCTACGACGCCTATAAATATATAAATGACAAGAGCGAGGACCTTCTTGGTTATTTGAAGTGAGGTGGTTTTGGAGATACGGTTGGCTAGCCGGGTGATGGGCATAGACTGCAGATGCCCGCTTTCACCTTGAATTAAGGTCATATTGAATGTTTGACTATGGCATCTGAATGTGATAAAACTAAAGTGTGATAATGATAATCAAAATCACAAAAACAGAAAATCTCAAACGTCTTGACCTAACCGATTTAGTCACTTGATCCTGACAAGCGCTGTCCTCCCAATTACCCCTACATAGAGTTACAATTTGATTTGGGGAGGAAACTTTCATGTTAGTGGCTTTGTTATTATTATTTGTTGTAATTTTCTATTTTATGGGACGAGTAAGTATCGTCACTGAAAAGTGGGCCAGAGAAGAGGAAGTCGACCTTTACTGCTCGTTGGAATGCAGCGAATGCGACAAACCGGCTCATAAAATTTCTGGTGCCATGACGGCGCCATCGCTTCGCAATCCGGCGCAGTTGAATGCTATGCTGACCTTTGGGGAGCTGCATCGACAGGACAGATAGACTTATAGACAGACAGAAATTAACTTTTAACCAGTTAAACCGGGCTGATCCACAGGAAGAATAAACCTGAGGATCAGTCTTTTGTTCATTTAGTTCAAAAATATATTAAGTATGTATTTAATTATATTAAACATTTTAATGCTTATTGACTTTAATAATATTAAAGAATACAATTAATATTATTAAAGAGTAGAGCTTGTAAGCTTTGCCCTGGAGGTGACGTTATGTCTGTCAATGTGATGCCGGACTGGATGAGTAATTTTGATGATGAGGAGATGGTCTTCATAAAAAAATTCCTGCTGGCCTCCGGTTCGCTCAAAGAAGTCGCTGCCCTTTATGGGGTGACTTATCCAACCGTCAGGTTAAGACTGGATCGATTAATACAAAAGATTCAGATCAGCGAGAGTACATCGAACGAGCCCTATATCGCTCTGATCAAACGATTAGCCGTTAATGAAAAACTGGATTTTGACACAGCGAAAATTTTAATTTCCGAATATAAGAAGTCCCGAAAGGAGCCACAGTAAAATGAATATAGACGCAGTTAGAAGCTTGATCGTTTTGCCGGTATTGATCTTAATCATCGTTCTATTGACCGCGCTTCAGATCTTTTTATCCCTTCAGAAAAACAAATGGCTGGGACTGATCCTGCCGGTTATTTACGTAGGTCTGGCACTTTTCCTGTCGCTAGGTGCCATGATCTATACCGGCGACATTGTCCCCATTATCCTGGCGCTGCTGCTGTATCTGATCCCGGCCGTCATTAACTTCGCCATCTACCTCGCCTGTCGTGCAAAAGTCAAAGACAAACAAAAGCAGGAACTTGAGAAGATGAACATTCACGATTTGGATTAAAGACAACAACCCTCATCAGAAAAGGGGTGACCTCATGACAAAAAATGACTATGGCTGGAATTTTGACAACTCATACTCGCGCCTGCCAAAATTGTTGTACACTCACTTTGAGCCGACACCAGTCAGGCTGCCGAGGTTTGTTCAGTTCAACAACGCTTTGGCGGAAGAAATGGGCCTTGATCCGGACGCCCTGAACAGCGAGGCCGGCAATGCATTTTTGGCGGGCAACAAGATGCCGGAGGGTGCGGAGCCCCTCGCACAGGCCTATGCAGGTCACCAATTTGGACACTTTACCATGTTGGGGGATGGCCGCGCGATCCTCCTCGGGGAGCATATAACGCCAAAAAGCGAACGCCTCGACCTTCAGCTGAAGGGCTCAGGGCGGACGCCTTACTCCCGTGGCGGAGACGGCCGCGCGGCCCTGGGACCTATGCTCAGGGAATACCTGATCAGCGAAGCCATGCACGCTCTTGGAGTTCCCACGACCCGCAGCCTTGCCGTGGTTTCCACCGGTGAGCCCGTCTACCGGGAGACATCACTTCCCGGTGCAATTCTGACACGTGTCGCTTCCAGTCATATCAGGGTAGGGACCTTTCAGTTTGCCTATAGCAGGGGCTCTGACCAGGACCTCAGGCTGTTGACAGATTACACCATTGCCAGACATGATCCTGGTTTATCCGGCACAGACCGCCCCTACTACGATTTCCTGAATGCGGTGATGAAACGGCAAGCCCGACTGATCGCGAAGTGGCAGAGCATTGGCTTTATTCACGGCGTCATGAACACGGATAATATGGCGATCAGCGGCGAAACCATAGATTACGGTCCGTGCGCCTTCATGGACGCTTACGATCCTGCCACGGTTTTCAGCTCAATTGATGCCCACGGGCGTTACGCTTTCGGAAATCAACCCTACATTGCCGCCTGGAACCTGGCCCGTTTCGCGGAAACCATGATGATTTTGCTTGATCCCAACGAGGAAAAGGCCTTCGCCCTGGCTCAGGAAGCCATTTCCGGTTTTTCGGGACTTTACCGCAGTTACTGGCTTGACGCCATGGGCGCAAAACTGGGACTTTTCAATAACGAATCTGAAGATGAGGGACTCATCGAAGCGCTGCTCGAGGTCATGCACAGGCATCATGCGGATTACACCAATACTTTTCTGGCAATAACCTTTGATCGCCCTGAGGTGAAAGATCTGTTCGAGCAACCCGACTTTCAGCAGTGGCGGCTTCGGTGGCAGGAACGGCTTCAGAGGCAGCCGCAGTCGGCGGATGAAGTTCAGGAGAGGATGAAGGGCGCGAATCCGGCTGTGATTCCACGGAACCATCGGGTGGAAGAGGCACTTGAAGCAGCGGTGAACCTGGGAGATTTCAGTCTTCTTGACCGCTTGTCTGCCGTGCTGGCTAAGCCTTATGCCCACACGCCCGACCAAGCCGCTTACGCAGCGTCCGCGCCTGAGAGCGCCGGGCCTTACCGGACTTTTTGCGGGACCTGAAGCAGCGCAGGGGAAATTACGACTGCAAGTAAAAAGGGAAGTTGTTGCCATTGGTCAAAATAGACTTATGCCACAACTTCCCCTTTTCATTTTTGTTGTTGCCGATAGTCGCAGTTCAAACGCTAAGCGTTTGCTGCAGCGAGTTCAGCCGAATCCTCAATGTCCCTGTAGTAAACTTCTCTGTCCAAGTCCCTCAGAAGGGCACCGGTCACGAGGCCCGAGGTCACAGAACCGCTGACGTTGACGGCAGTTCGCCCCATATCTATCAAGGGCTCGACGGAAATAAGAAGGCCAGCCAGCCCGACTGGAAGCCCCATGGAGGAGAGAACAATCAGGGCGGCAAAGGTCGCGCCGCCGCCAACGCCCGCGATGCCAAAGGAGCTGATGGCGACAATGCCAATCAGTGACAGAATGAAGCCGGGCGCTGTGGGATCGAGGCCTACCGTAGGCGCAATCATGACTGCCAGCATAGCGGGATAGACACCTGCGCAGCCGTTTTGGCCAATTGCAGTTCCCAGGGTCGAAGAGAAGTTCGCGATGCCTTCCTCGACACCCAGTTTATTCTTTTGAGCATCTATGGTCAGAGGCAAGGTGGCGGCGCTGGAGCGGGAGGTAAAGGCAAAGCTGAGAACCGGGAGAATTTTTCGAAGGTAAATGGAAGGACTCAATTTCAAGAGGGAAAGGATTGCCAAATGGAGCACGAAGACGGCGATTAGGGCGACATAGCTCGCCAGAACGAACTTGCCCATTTGAAGAATAGCGTTAAAACTCGTGTCGGCGACGGTTCGGGTCATAATCGCCAAAATACCATAAGGGGTGAGCCTCAGAATCATTTTGACCAATTGGGTGATGACACCGTGAAGGGCGTCCACGCCATCAATGAAAATTTTTGCCTGTTCAGGGCTGCGTTTCTTTAGCGCCAGCACGGATAGTCCAATCAAGGCGGAGAAGATGACAACAGCTATGGTGGACGAGCTTCTGGCGCCTGTCATGTCGGCGAATGGATTAGCCGGGAGCATTTCGAGCATCCGTTGAGGCGCGGACTGCTTGGATACTTCGTCGAGCTTTGTGGTCAGATATTCCGCTCTGGCTATTTCAGCGTCACCTTGTATGATCTGGTCGGCATTGAGATTGAAACCGAGAGCAGAGGCTATGCCTATGCCGGCGGACAAGGCCGTGGTCAGCAGCAGAACGGCTATAATGAGACCGCTCAATTTGCCCAGGTTTTTCGACTGCTTCAGGTGAACTATAGCTGAGATGATGGACACCATAATCAACGGCATTACGATCATTTGCAGCAGCTTGACGTAGCCGGATCCGATCAGGCTGAACCATTGATTGGAGGTCTTGATAATGACGACATTGTCTGCGTAGAGATTTTGAAGTGCGAGACCAAAGAGGATTCCAAGTCCAAGGCCAGCGAAAACCCGTTTGGAGAAGGAAACCTTTTTCTTCTTCAAGTAGACTAAAAAGCCTACAAGGGACAGCATGATGAGCAGATTGATCAGGACGAGAATGGTTGGCATGATGGACCTCCTAAAATTAATTAATAAAACATATATGATTACTATGTTTATAATATAGGGCATGACTGGGCGTCTGTCAACAAAAAACATATAAAACATATAAAAATAATATGATATATTGATTGGAGGAAGATTTTAACTTACATGATCCTGAATTGACAATTGAAATACAGCGCTATAGAATTTAAATAAGATGATCGGTTTACTAGGTTTTAAAGAAGGAGGCGGTGTGATGAAACTATCGACAAAAGGAAGATACGGCCTTCGCTGCATGGTGGATCTCGCGTTGAATGCCACGGAACAGCATGTGCCGCTGGGGACCATAGCGGAACGGCAGGGACTCTCAATCCTTTACCTTGAGCAGGTTTTTTCAGCCCTGAGAAAAGCAGGCCTCGTGAAGAGCATAAAAGGCGCCGGCGGTGGGTATATTCTTGCAAGGCCCGCTTCGGAAATTTCTGCTGGTGATGTACTGCGGTCGCTGGAGGGAGAGCTTACCCTCATCAGCGGACGCGCTGCAGCGGCGAGCGAGGAAGAAAACGCTATAGAACGGTGTCTGAAGGAACAACTTTGGATGAAGATTGATGAAGCCGTTTTAAGGCTCCTGGATTCTGCAACCCTTGAGAGTCTTGCAGAGGAGGCCAGAAAAGCAGAAGCAGCAAATATCCTTGTCTATTACATATGAATCCAAGTGGGGGTTTTTATTAATGAATGTAAAAATCAGACCAATTGAAGTTAAAGACGCCAGGGAGATCAATGCCATCAGGCGCATGCCGGGGGTGTTTGAAAATATTCTCGGGCTGCCCTCTGAGCGCTTAGACCGCAGCGAAGGTTTTATTGCCGGGTTGGATTCCAATTCGCACCAACTGGTTGCGACCGTCCTCAATGAAGAGGGAAGAGAGATTGTCGCTGGCACTGCAGGCATTGTGATTGGTTCAAATCCAAGGCTCCGCCACACAGCCATGCTCGGCATCATGGTCCACAAAGACTATCAGAACCAGGGCATTGGTAAAAAACTGATGGAGGCACTTTTGGATTTGGCAGACAACTGGCTGATGTTGATACGTGTGGAGCTTGCCGTGTACACGGATAATGAACGCGCCATTTCGCTCTATAAGAAAATGGGTTTTGAGGTTGAAGGTACAAGAAAAAAAGCGGCCATTCGCGGCGGCACCTATGTGGACGAATTTATAATGGCTCGTCTGCGGGCTTAGTTCCGTGCCGGTATGTGAAAGTAAATACTGCAGTCGTGGAGGGGTCATGGATCTTAAATTGAATCGAAAATTCAACGAAAAATTTAAAGCCATAGAAGCTCGAACTTTTATGGTGCCACTGTTTGTAATCATGGTTGTTCTTTTTGTGTCGTATAGTCAAATGACAGATTTTATTAAAGAACACTATTATGATTTAAGAAGAGATGAAGCTCTTAAAGTCGCACGAAGCTATGCCACGAGCATTTCAAAATCTGAAGAGGCAGAGGAAATAGTCAATCAGCTGCTTGAAGAAAAGTTGAGAGTCGCAAGTCAAACTATGAGGTTATACAAAGGGCAGCAAAGCAATGCGCTGTATTCCAAACTTGCGGAAATTCTCGAATTGGATGAGCTCGATTATTATAATGCACAGGGCGAGCTTCAGTATTCAAATCTGAAAGAAGTGCTGGGCTGGAAAGTTTATAAGGGACATCCTATCGATAAGTTTCTGAAAAGCAGCGCAGAATTTTTGGTTGAAGATATCAGACAGGATGTCATCACGGGTAACTTTTATAAATATGGCTACTTGAAATACGAGGATGGCAGTTTAGTTCAATTTGGGGTTTCGGCGGATAAAATTCAAAGTTTTTTACATAGTTTTGATAAAGAGCAACTCCTTGCAGTAATGAAAGAAGAAAAAGATGCCCTACGGATTTGCTTTATAAATGAATCCTTTATCGTTACAGAGAGCACGGATCCACAGAGGGTGGGTACAATTATCAAGGACCCTTTAGTGCTGGAAAATATCACCAAAGAGCAAGAGTTCAGCTATGTGGATTCAACATCGAAAAGAAATGAGTCTTTTGTGGTTTTTGTTCCCGTATCTACGGGCTTAAAAACTGAAGGCGTCAGTGCGCTCGCCATACAGTATTCCCTGAGCGAGACCAATGCCACTGTCCACCAGGTCTCCATGTTTGTCATGATCGCCCTCTTTATGGTCTACTTATTTCTCCTTTACATAGTTACTGCAACCTACAAAAAAAATAATAATTTAATTCAGCTGGCCTATTTTGATTCCTTGACGGGTCTGCCTAACAAACAATTTCTTAAAGAATTTATGAAGAAGGAATTGGATCACAAGGACGGTCAATCTACAGCCCTCATGCTGGTTAACTGCAGCAATTTTAAGATCATTAACATGACAAAAGGGTATGAGTATGGTGATGAGGTCCTGAAAGCATTGGCCAAGTTGCTGTATGAACTTGAAAATGAGAATGTAAAGTTGTTTAGATTTACGGCGGATCGTTTTGTTCTGTATGTCAAATCCTATGAGGGTGCAGAGGCGCTCGTATTTTTGGCTGAATCGATCAGTGAAAAGATGAGTCAGCCGATGGTCATTCAAAACACAAAGCAATACATTGAAATTCAGATTGGCATTGTCGAAATCAATTCCAGCTATACAGACGTGGGACAAATCATCAAGGAAGTGTCTATATCCTTAAATGATCTAAGCGAATCCAGTCAGAAGAATTATGTTTTCTTCAATAAGGAAATGGAAAAAGTACTCCAACGAGAAGAAATCATTGAAAAAATCATTAGATCTGCCTTGGCTGACCAGGGGGAAAGTCCACTTTATCTGGAATTCCAACCCCAGAAAGACTTTAAGAGTGACAAAATCACAGGCTTTGAGGCATTGGCAAGAATGACGGATCCGGACTTAGGGCAGATTTCACCTGTTGAATTTATTGCAGTGGCCGAGAGAAAGCAGTTGATAATACCACTGGGAAAGCTGATTCTAAGGGAAGCTTGTCTTTTTGCAAGAAACCTGAACCAATTTGGCTTTCGTGGGATCCGGGTAGCGGTCAACGTTTCCGGCGTTGAAATACTTCAGGACAATTATGCTGAAAACGTCATGAAAATTGTGAGAGAAACTGGCGCTGACGCATCAGCGTTGGAACTTGAAATTACTGAGTCCATGTTGCTTCTCGATTTTGAGGGTATAAATACAAAACTAATAACACTTAGTGACCATAACATTGAAATAGCTCTTGATGATTTTGGGACAGGGTATTCGTCTTTTTATAAGCTTCAAGAACTCAATGTTCACGCCATCAAGATAGATCGTTCCTTTATCAATCGTATAGACTCAAAACAACATTCGGATTTAATCACTGCGGACATCATTTCCATGGCCCATAAGATCGGACTCAGAGTCATTGCAGAGGGTGTAGAGACAGAGAAACAGCATGCTTATCTTGCTGACAATAACTGTGATCTGATGCAAGGGTATCTGTTCAGCAAACCTTTGAAGGAAGAGGCTGCATTAGCACTTTTGAGGGAAACGAACCTCGAGGATTATGACGAGCGGACGTGCTGATGCGAGTCATATTTGGAATCCAAGTTGAAAAATAAGGAGGCGCTCCAATGCATGACATGGTCGAAAAAATGCTGAATGAGAATCAGCTTTGCGTCCTATGTACTGAGAGTCAGGGTATGCCCCACTGCTCACTTATGACCTATATTCTCGATGAAGGTGGGAAAATGCTCTACTTGATTACTTCAATGAACTCGAGAAAGTATAAGAATTTATTAGCAAACAAAAATGTCAGCGTGATCATCGATTCCCGCCAGCAGCTTGAGGTGGGTTCAACACACCCCATCACTTCAGTGACATTTGATGGTGAATTTATCGAAATTGAAAAATCGCTGCTTGAAGAAATGCGCACTCTGTTCGGAGCGAATCATCCTGAACTTGAGGAAATCCTCAGCCAGGAAAGCTGCGTTATTTTTAGCGTCCGCCTGAAAAACTATTTGTTGCTGAATGGCCCTGTTCAAATTCTGCAGGGAGAACTTTAATATTTTCATGATCCGAGGAGTGACCTATATGAAACGATGGACCTATATTTTAATCATTGCGCTGAGTTTTGCGCTGTCAGCCTGTGCCGGTGATCCGGCGCCAGCGGTGCCGTCAACAGGCGGGGAACAGGTCGAACAGCCGGCGAAAGCCACGGTGCAGGACATCGCGCCGGAAGAGGCTAAGGAACGGTTGGATTCTGACGAAGCTATTATTTTAGTGGACGTCAGAACCAAAGAGGAGTTTGACAGCGGGCATATCGAAGGCGCAGTGCTGCTGCCTGTGGATCAGATTCAAAAGAATGCAGCGGAAGTATTTCCGGACAAAGACGCCATCTACTTTGTCTATTGCCGCAGTGGCAGCCGCAGCGGTGCTGCAACGGCTATGATGGTGGACTTGGGTTATCAGAATGTCTTTGATCTTGGCGGCATCATAGATTGGCCGTATGAGGTTGTACAATGATCTAAAAGTGCAAGATGGTGTTGAAAGAGAAACTCGGTGTCAGACACCCTCTTTCACATGCCGGTGAAACTCGGTGTCAGCGGCTGTCGCCTATCGACCCCGAGGTTCAACGATTTCACATCAGACCCCAATTGTCTCATCCAATATTCCCCTCGCTCCTATTTCGCCTATCTGGAGGACTGAAAATGGACATTTTCTTAAGCGGTCTCATGGCCGTGACACCTCAGCAAATTGTTATGTGGATCATCGCAGGTACGCTGATTTATCTGGCGGTCGCAAAGGACTTTGAGCCCGCGCTCCTGCTGCCAATGGGATTTGGTGCCATAATGGTCAATCTGCCCATGTCGGGTGCCATCACCCAAATGGTTCAGGGTACTGCCGTAGAGGGCGTGCTTAATGTCCTGTTTGATATGGGCATTGCCACGGAACTTTTTCCGCTATTGATTTTTATTGGGATTGGCGCCATGATCGATTTTGGGCCGATTCTCCACAATCCTTTCATGCTGCTCTTTGGCGCTGCTGCGCAGTTTGGCATCTTTTTCACTGTTGCAGTGGCGACTTTGGCGGGTTTCAGTATCAAAGAGGCGGCAGCGATAGGCATTATAGGCGCAGCGGATGGACCTACTTCCATTTACGTAGCAAATCAGTTTGCCAAGGAGCTGCTGGGCCCAATTTCGGTGGCGGCCTATAGCTATATGGCACTGGTGCCCGTCATTCAGCCCCCCGCGATCCGTTTGGTCACGACCAAGGAAGAGCGGCGGATCCGCATGCATTATAAGGCGGAAAATGTCTCGCAAACGACGCGCATTGTTTTTCCAATTGTCATCACCATATTGACGGGGTTGGTGGCGCCGAATGCTGTGCCTCTGATTGGCTTTCTCATGTTCGGCAATCTCCTGAGAGAATGCGGTGTGCTCGACAGGTTGGCCAAAGCCGCTCAGAACGAACTCGTCAACATTGTGACAATTCTTCTGGGACTGACTATTTCCACAACCATGCAGGCCGAGCGGTTCCTGACCCCTCAGACCGGACTCATCATTGGTATGGGCCTGATAGCGTTTGTGTTTGATACCATCGGCGGGGTTCTCTTTGCGAAGCTGATCAACCTCTTCCGCAAGGAGAAAATCAACCCGATGATTGGGGCGGCCGGCATCTCCGCATTTCCAATGTCTGCGCGGGTGATCCAGAAAATGGCGCAGAAAGAGGACAGCCAGAATTTCATTTTGATGTATGCCGTGGGAGCCAACGTGGGCGGGCAGATCGCGTCGGTGCTGGCCGGCGGCCTGATTCTGATGCTGGTGCAGAGCCTGTAGCGCGGGCGAATCTGAGAAGGGGATGATTCCATGAATGAAACGTTTCTTATGTCCCTCGAGCTTATGTGGCGCGGGATGTCGGGCATTTTTTCGATTGTATTTGTGATTTATCTGATGATCAAATTGCTGAACAAGGTATTTCCGGTGAAGTGATCTGGAGGGGTTGCCATGAAGAATTTGTCGAGCGGTACCGCGGAAGGTGTTGCCTACATGCGGTTTTATGAGTCCCAGCGGCCGGCGGCGTCGCGCATATGCTCTGACGAACTGGCCTATCCACTCATGGCTTGGTGGGTGCGTCTCACAGCGAGGCTTTGTCAGCCTCTCCCGAACCGCTTCATGGACTGGGCATTTGAAAAGAAGGGCATGGGCATTTCCGGCTATATGGCTGTCCGGACCCGGTTGTTCGACGACTTCGTTCTCAGAGGTGCTGCCGATGGTTGTCTCCAATACGTCATCCTAGGAGCGGGACTGGATTCCAGGGCATACAGGTTTAGGGACCAGCTTGCGGGTGTGCGGATTTTTGAGGTGGACCATCCGGCGTCGCAGAGTGTTAAAAAGCAGCGTGTTGCAAAGTATTTTGGTGATTTGCCGGCACATGTATCCTATGTGCCCGTGGACTTCACGGTGGATGATTTGTTGTCTTGTCTGGTTGAAGCCGGGTACGATCCGGAGCTGCCCACAATGTTTACTCTCGAAGGGGTCGTGATGTACCTGCCGGAGGCGGCGGTTCGGGAGACATTGGGATTTGTGGTGCAGCATGCCGGTGCGGGTTCCAGAGTGTTGTTCGATTATGTTTACGCTGCTGCGCTGGATGGGCGGATCAAGAGCAAAGTGATTCAGCACATGAATTCGTTGAAATTCCTGTTTAATGAGCCTATTTTGTTTGGGATAGAGCAAGGCTCGGCTGAGGAATTTTTGCTGGATCAGGGTTTCACGCGGGCGGAGGATTTTTCGCCATCCAGGTTGTATGACCAATATTTGAAACCGGTCGTATCGGAACGAACAATTTCGGAGGTCTACGCTATTGCGGCAGGGTATAAATAGGGTTGTGATCCTCTCGGGCGAATGGTGTGGGGGTCTGGTATGTTGGAGATGGCTGTATGCTTGATTAAACAACCAATTACTTAAATGAATGTGAAGGGATTTGAACGTGAATTATGAAAGAAGTTAAAGATACTGATATAACCCATATACCACTTGAAGCAGGGAATATTAGTGCACTTAAAGAATGGCGCCTGCGGGTTCTGAAGTCGGATTGTCCGGGGTGCTATGGCCTATGCTGCGTCGCGCTTCACTTCTCGGCTTCTGAGGGATTTCCGCTGGACAAGGCGCCCGGTAAGCCCTGCCCGCATTTAATGGCGGACTTTAAATGTGAGGTCCATGATTCGCTTGTGGCCAGAGGTTATAAAGGATGTATAGGTTTTGACTGCCTGGGCGCCGGGCAGAGGCTGACAGGAGTGACCTTTCCTTCGCAGAGTTGGAGAGCGGCACCGAAGCTCTCCCGCCCAATGTTTGAAGCTTTCGTTGTGATGCGTCATCTCTATGAACTGCTCTGGTATCTCAGTGAAGCTTTGGAGCGTTGTGAGGGTAAGCGACTTCGGCGCGCACTGCAAGAGGCTTTGATAGAAACCGACAGTTTGACTTTTTTGGATCCGGAAGCTTTGGTAAAAATTGATGTGAATGCGCTCAGGGCCGGGGCTAACGAGTTTCTAATCGAGGTGGGCGAGCAGGTACGAGGCATTTATGGCAATGGAAAAGCAGCGCCGCAGTCTGTAAGGCAGCGGCTTGGTCGTTATGCGGATCTTGCAGGGGTTAAGCTTGGGGCTATGAATCTCAAAGGTGCGAATTTAAGAGGTGCAATTCTCATTGCTTCAGATCTGAGTCATTCGGATCTCAGCGGCGCAGAGCTTATTGGTGCGGATCTTAGGGACGCTAATCTTTGTGGAGCAAATTTGGCTAATGCGCTTTACCTGACCCAGGCGCAGGTCAATTCGGCCAAAGGGGACAGGGAAACACAATTGCCGGAGATTTTGGACAGGCCGGTGCATTGGGTGTAGTCAGCGAATTTTAATAATTTTATGAGCAGCAAAAAGGGAACGGGTACAACTTCAAGTTGTATCTGTTCCCCAATTTTTTTACTAATGTTACAGATACATTGCAGTGTCAGACACCAACTTCAACTGAGTGTCTGACACCAACTTCAACTGAGTGTCTGACACCAAGTTTGCTTTTGTACCGGAGCTGCGGGCGTGCTGAAGTTTAACTTTGAAGGTCAAGCCACTGGAGGTAGCCATCGCTGAGCTCAGTCATATCGAGATTTAAGATTTCTTGAAAAACGGCTTGTAAGCGTTCGTCGGCATGTTGTCCCCATGCGGGATCGGAAGCGATATCGTTTTGGGGATAGCTGCCCAGGGCTTGATAAAGCGCGAATACCTGATCATCGCCATAGGTTTCTGCGAGATAACGGACCACCATACCTGCGGTCGCATAATAGGTGAGGATGTCGGTCTGATCGGTGAGAAGCTCTAGATGCGTTTCAGATAAATCTCTTACTGAAATTTTAATGTCATCCATAGACACCATGCCATCATCCATATAGGTAGACCCATTGACTTTAAAGGTACCGTAATGGATTGCCAGTCCCTCTGCAAACCAGATGGGCATATTTCCTTTGGACACTGAAATGGTCAATTTATGAATCAGCTCATGGGTAAACAGTGCCTCGTAGTTGTATTCAGGCTCGCGTCCGGTAAACGCTTTAATGGCATGGCCTTCTTCCGCCCAGCCGGTGAAGAGCCAGGCGATTCCAAGATCTGTCTTTTGACGCAGCAGCTCTCTGTCACTGTATAGCTTGATTTCAAGATTTTCGGTCAGCGAATCAGGGAAAGTTTCATCGACATTTTCAAGACTTTTTTCAATAAGATCAATAAAGCCTTGCGGATTGCCAACTTCTGGCATATAAAACACTTTTATGATGCCAATCTCTTTTTCTTCAAACGCGACATCATGATCCAGCCAAGACGCGCCGGACTTTACAAAGCGTTCACGGTAGGCAACGGTGTTGAGCTGATTGTTTAGTCTGTAGCTCTGCTGGATCTCGGCTATGGCGCTTCCGTCATCCTCAAGGCTGATCCCGAGGAGTTCCATATTGAAGTTGGAAATTTCAGCATAAGCCAGCCGGTGAGCAAGATAGTTTGATTCATTCATATAAGTCATATTACTGCCATCAATGGTGGACAAGTATAAGTCGCTGTCCTTTGCGCGAACGCTGTCTTCCTGTAATTCAAGGACCGCGTCTACTGCCTTGAACACTTCTTGCTCTTCCAATGTCAGACCAACAGGCATTGCAGCACCAGCATCAGCATTAGGTTCAAGTTCAGACTCATGCGCACGATCACCGCAGCCCATAAAACTAAACAGAAGTAAAACAAAAAGAATCACAGCGCATCCAACTCTAATTGAAAATCGAAATGACATGTTCATAAAAATCCCCCCACAACTGCGTTAACGCATTAACAAAAGGGTAAAGTGAAAGAAGTGTCGCTTTTCAATGACCACATCCATCAAAAATATTGAAAGAATTCGCTGGAGGTTACGCAGACCATGAAGACAAAGCATATATCCCTGCTGCTCATCCTATCCCTGCTCCTGAACGCTTATGCAATCTTAAAAATTGGCAGTTTGAACCGTGATCTGTTCCAGCTGGGAAATCAGATGCAGTCCCAATTACAGGGTATGGATTCCCAGATTAACGGCATCCCGTACACTATCGAGCAACAACTCAATGAGCAGGCCAGTCTGCTGTCTTCCCACGAACTGGACTTTGGTGACATGGATCCCGATACCTTCAAAGTGCCTGTCCGCGTCACCGTCACACCTAAGCGGATTCAGGACGGAACCATTGCCAAGCTGATCATCAATGGCCAGGAAGCAATTATGACACCCGGTTCCAGCTACGCCCTTATAGGCACTGTTGAGGTGTCCGTATTTGAGGAACTTCATCCCACAATCGTCTTTGAACATGGTGATGAAACAGAACTCGAGAACCTGACCATATATGGCCCGCTTCGTTACGACTATCTCCCAAACATGGGTGCCAGCTACAACGGGCAAATTTCAAATTCACCAAACACCAATAAATGGCGTCTTCAGGGTGACGTCCACATTGCGCTCGATCCAAACAAATACAAGACAGACGTTAAAAGCGTCAAGCTCGTGGAGCTGCTGGACGGCGTGCCGGTTAAAAGCCATGAGACGGCGTTGAACATGGACATAATGGTCCCACTGAATGAGGAGATTACCATCGAAAAAGGTCAGAGCTACGAGCTGATGGCCGTGATGGAAGACGTCAATGGACTGATCTACAATCATTATGTCAACGGCTTTTATCTGGATCCTTCCAATGGCTTTAATGGGGATTATGGTCAGGGCGAACGGATTACCATTCTCGATTCAAATGGTATAGTGCTGTTTACTTCAGAGAAATAGAGGTTACGCCCAGAAGTCAGATCCTATTGAGCATTATTATTTATACCCAATTCCAGAGAATTTTAGCCGATGGTGGACCGCGCGACCATCGGCAAAACGGGTATTTATTCTTTGAAATGGGTATATATGATGTGCAGCCGACTTGGATCCTTCTCGATCTCAAACCCAACTCGAGGAATAACTGACATGGAGGGGAACAACATGCGTAAATTATTATGTCTATTTCTGATCCTATCACTGGTACTCACAATCATGGCAGCCCAAGCGCCTGTCTTTGCCGCAGATACAACGGCCATGAGCGGCGCAGTGCAGGACCGTGAACGGATGCAGGATATGATGGACGGTGGTACCCAACCCATGATTCAACTGCGCGATCAGGATCGCGTTCAACTTATGACGGAGGAACAGCTCCTCCTTAGAAGTCAGCTCAGAGAACAGCTGCAGCTCAGCAACGAAGCACAGCTGCAGTTGCAGGAGCGGCTGGAAACCGCACTCAGGACACTGGCGCAAACTCAGTCCACCAATACCAACCAGTATCGCCTTTGCTTTTCCGACATCGAGATGCACTGGGCGAAAGACCACATTCGCTGGGCCTTCCTATGGGGCCTCGTGAACGGTTATCCGAATGGAACTTTTCAACCCCAGGGGCACATCACCGGCCTCGAAGGCGTACTTATGACCAGCCATCTGGTTCGGGATCTTAAAGGCATCGAGCCCTACACTGCGCTGGATATGGACATAGACTGGTCCATCATTCCGGTATGGGCGAGGGAAGCCCTCCGCGATCAGACGGCACTTCGCATCATGAACCAGAGCCAGACCTACAGCCAGACACCGCTGAACCGTTACCAGCTGGCGGTCATGCTTGCCAAAGCACTGGAGCTCCAGAAATATGAGGGTCCGGGTCCGGGGTTAGCACCGCCATTTAGCGACTATGAAAAAATCCCTGCCGATGGTCGCGGTTACATCCTCTCTCTCTGGAATCTGGGTCTTATGGCCGGCGACAGTGGCAAGTTTGAACCTGATCGACTCGTCACCAGAGCTGAGGCAGCCGCCATGCTGATGAATGTCATCCAGACGCTTGACGTCATGCCTTCAGAATGGGTTGTGGCGGAATCCTTGAAATCCCTGACTCTGACGTTGGATGAGAATCCTACCACTGGCTACAGCTGGGCGTTCACCATGGCGCCGGAAGGCATCCTGGCCCTGGACACCGACGCCTTTGTCAATGCACCAACTTCTGAAAATGTTGTCGGCGCAGGCGGTACACACACCTGGACGTTTAAGGTCGTTGCAGGTGGCTGCGTCCGTTTGACCTTCCAGTACTACAGACCGTGGGAAGCACCTGAAACGGCGGTTGAAACGAGAGTTTATGCCGTCAATGTCGGTGAAACCGGTTTGCTGGAAAGTGTCAGAAGGATTAAGTGACACCGGGCGCAGAACTGTAAATGTAAGAAAGGAAGTCGGAAGTAGGCCGTGGCCCGCTTCCGACTTTTTAATTCAAGGGAAATGGAAAAGGGGGGGGAGGCGCGAGCCACAGCGGCTTGCTTCTATCGTCCTTCCCCTTCCATTTTCCTTCCTCGTCCTCCCTCAAACGTGGTAAAATATAATGATGAACTTCCAACGAAGGAGCGCCCGACAAATTATGAATATTCTAATTGCAGATAAAATTACAAAGAGCTACAGCGAAAAACGACTGCTTCAGGACGTTTCTGTTGCCATCAATGAAGGGGAGCGAATTGCTCTGATCGGCATCAATGGGACAGGGAAGTCCACGTTTTTGAAGGTGATTGCGGGTGTGGAGGGGCCGGATGGTGGGAAGGTGACCATCGGCAGTGGCATGAAGGTGGAATATCTGCCTCAGAGCCCGGAATTCGAGCCGGGGACAACAGTGCTGGAGCAGGTCTTTAAAGGACATTCGCCGGTGATGAGGCTGATCCGCGACTACGAGCAGGCCCTTGAAGACGTTCACGCGCATCCGGGTGATGTCCAGAGGGAAAAAAACCTGATCGCCCTCAGCCAGAAGATGGACCACATGGAGGCCTGGACCACGGAGGCCGAGGCAAAGAACATTCTGACGCAGCTGGGGATCACCTCCTTCCAGGCGGACGTGGCGACGCTGTCTGGCGGTCAGCGAAAGCGCGTGGCCATGGCCAGCGTGCTGATCAGCCCTGCGGATCTGTTGATCCTGGACGAGCCGACCAACCACATTGACAACGATACCGTGGACTGGCTGGAGAAGTATCTCCTGAAGCGTAGGGGCGCGCTCCTGATGGTGACCCACGACCGGTATCTGCTGGACCGCATTTCAAACCGGATCCTCGAGCTGGAGGATGGAAATCTTTACAGTTACCAGTCCAATTACGCCGGTTATCTGGAGCTCAAAGCCCAGCGGGAGGACATGGCGCAGGCTTCAGAACGCAAGCGCCAGAGCCTGATCCGGACGGAGCTGGAATGGATCCAGCGGGGTGCCCGGGCCAGATCCACCAAGCAAAAGGCCCGCATTGAGCGGTTCGAACAGCTGACAGCCCAGCGCGGCCCGGACGGCGGCGGCAATGTAGAGATGCAGGTCAGCTTTTCGAGGCTTGGCAAGAAAATCATTGAGATGGACCGCGTCAGTAAGGCTTATGGCCACATGACGGTGATTCAAGACTTCACCTACACGCTGTTGAGAGATGACCGCATTGGTATTATTGGGCCAAACGGCATAGGCAAGTCCACCCTGATGAAGATCGCAGCCGGCCGGCTGATGCCGGATCATGGCAAGGTTTCTATAGGGGATACGGTGAAAATTGGATATTTTTCTCAGGAAAACGAAGACATGGACACACAGCTCCGGGTCATTGAATACATCCGTGAGCAGGCGGAATTCATCACTACCAACGATGGCATCAAAAGCGCCTCTCAAATGCTGGAGCGCTTCCTATTCCCGCCAGGTGCCCAGTGGACGCCCATTTCCAAGCTGTCCGGCGGCGAGAAGCGTCGTCTGTACCTCCTCAGAATCCTCATGAGTGCCCCCAACGTCCTGATGCTGGACGAGCCCACCAACGACCTGGACATCCAGACCCTCGGGATCCTGGAGGATTACCTGGACGAATTCCCGGGCGCCGTCATGGTGGTCTCCCATGACCGCTATTTCCTCGACCGCATTGTGACCAGCATCTTCTCCTTTGAAGGTGACGGCCGCGTCAGACAACTGGCTGGCGACTATACGGATTACAGGCAGTTTATGGACCGCCAGGCCCAAGAGGAAGAGGCACTTCAAAAAGAAAAAAACGTAAAAAAATCCGGTGGGCCGATGGTCACCAAATCAAACACCCCCACCCCCAACAATGACACAAAATCCAAACCTCTGAAGTTTTCGTACCAGGAACAGAGGGAGTTCGATCAGATTGATTCCGTCATCGCAGGGCTGGAGGCTGAGCTGCAGGGGCTGGAAGAACAGATGCTGGCAGCATCGTCAGATTTCGAAGCTCTTGGGCGTTTGACTTTGGAAAAGTCAGCCCTCGAGCAGCGCCTGGATGAGGCCATCGAGCGCTGGACCTATCTTAACGAGCGATATGAGGAGATTGAGCGGAATAAGCGGGAGAGCTGAGATTGGCAGCAGACGGGGTCGATACGCCTATCGATAGAGGATGGTGTCTGACACCAAGTTCCTTCCAAATGAAACTCGGTGTCAGCGGCTGGCGCCTATTGACCCCGAGTTTCATCGACACCGAGTTTCTTCCTTCCCAATAGACTGGAGGTCATAGAGTGAAACATTTCAGAAAAGAGCTGTGGTTCAACCTGTCTACCCGCAGGGGGTTTGTGAATATCACCGGAGAGCTCCAGCGCTGCCTAAAGGACAGCGGAATTCAAGAGGGCTTGCTGCTGTGCAACGCTATGCACATTACAGCCAGCGTCTTTATCAATGATGACGAAGGCGGCCTCCACAGGGACTTCGAACGCTGGCTGGAAAAACTGGCACCAGAGAAGCCCTACGATCAATACGACCACAACGGCTACGAAGATAATGCCGATGCTCACCTCAAGCGCACCATCATGGGACGTGAAGTTGTGGTCGCGGTGACGGCAGGCAAGCTGGATCTTGGACCCTGGGAGCAAGTCTTTTACGGGGAATTTGACGGCAAACAGAATAAGCGGGTATTGGTGAAGATCATAGGGGAGTAATAGGAGAAACTTGGGGTAGATAGGCGCAAGCCGCTGACACCAAGTTTCTTTTTTGGTGCCCGGCACTCACGGTTTTGAAGTATTTAACATAAGTTTTACATTGTCATTACTTGAGTTTATCCATTTCTCATGCTATTATATGATTGAATTCAAATATAATCATATGAACTTATAATTGGGACTAACTATAAATGGAACGAAGGGCAGGTGACATTATTCAATGCTGGCGATTTTTAAAAGCTTGTGTGACGAGAACAGATTGAGACTATTGAATCTCCTAATGCATTACGAGCTGTGTGTCTGCGAAATCGAAGTCGTCCTGGGTCTCAGTCAGTCGAACGTATCAAGACACTTAAGTGTACTTAGAAAAGAAAAGATTATTACAGGTTCAAAAGATGGTCAATGGGTCCATTACAAAGCTGATGACAGGTTTCTCAACGACCATGGTCAGTTGGCCAATTATTTGAGAGAAGGTTTTAAAAAAGAGCCGCCTTTCATCCAGGATCTCGAGAAATGTGACGTGTACAAAAAAAGCAGCTTAAATTGTCAGGATATCACGAGCGATAAAAGCAAAGTCGAAAATTATATTTTAAGTCACTTAAGCAGCAACTAAAAAAGTGTGCTTAACTGCAGGGAGGTTAAACAAGTGAAAAAGAAACAAATCCAAGGCATCAGTTTTTTTGAAAGGTATTTGACGGTGTGGGTCGCGGCCTGCATGATCATAGGCATATTGATTGGCGTCTATTTACCTCAGGTTCCAGCCTGGCTGAGCAAGTTTGAGTATGCCAGCGTGTCCATTCCTGTCGCGATCCTGATTTGGCTCATGATTTATCCCATGATGCTCAAGGTCGACTTCCACAGCATCAAAAAAGTAGGTGAAAATCCTAAAGGTCTCATTATAACCTGGGTCACCAACTGGCTGATCAAACCCTTTACCATGTTCGGCATAGCTTCACTGTTCTTTTATGTGCTCTACAATGGCCTGATTTCAGACGAATTGGCGAAGGAATATTTGGCCGGCGCCGTTCTCCTTGGCGCAGCGCCATGTACCGCTATGGTCTTTGTGTGGAGCCACCTGACAAAGGGGAATCCTGCCTATACGCTTGTACAGGTTGCAACGAACGACCTCATCATCCTTGTTGCCTTTGTGCCGATTGTCGCCTTCCTCCTTGGGATCAGCGATGTCATTGTGCCGTGGGAGACGTTGTTCCTTTCCGTCGTTCTCTTTGTCGTCATTCCGCTGGGTGCCGGTTGGTTCTCCAGGGTGTTTATTTCGAAGCATAAAGGCCTGGAGTATTTCGAAAAAGTTTATATTCCAAAATTTGGCAACGTTACAATTGCCGGATTATTACTGACCCTGATCATCATTTTCTCTTTCCAGGGACAAATTATTGTCGATAATCCAATCAATATTGTTTTAATCGCGATCCCATTGATCCTTCAAACTTTCTTAATTTTCTTCATAGCCTATTTCTGGGCGAAGTTTTGGAAACTCCCCCATAATGTCGCTGCACCAGCGGGCATGATTGGCGCCTCCAACTTCTTCGAACTTGCGGTGGCGGTAGCGATCTCGCTCTTTGGTCTCCAGTCCGGCGCAACAATTGCAACCGTCGTGGGTGTCTTGGTTGAAGTCCCGGTTATGTTGACACTCGTCAAAATTGCAAATAATACTAAACACTGGTTTGCGCCAGAGAAAAAAACAGCCTAGTGCTCGTAAATTCTAAAACTATAACCTATTTGAGTGTTAATATGGCAATAATACCAGGAGGTAAATAATGAACAGAAAACCTAAAGTCGCCTTCATTTGTGTCCACAATTCATGCAGAAGTCAGATGGCAGAAGCATTAGGGAAGCACTTCGCAGCGGATGTCTTTGAAAGTTATTCAGCCGGCACTGAAATGAGACCTCAAATCAATCAGGACGCTGTAAGATTGATTAAAGAGATTTACTCAATTGATATGGAGGAAACCCAGACTCCAAAACTTCTGACAGACATTCCCGACGTCGATATAGTGATCAAGATGGGGTGCAACGTGATTTGTCCGTTTCTTCCAAGTCAGCATGAAGAGGACTGGGGACTTGATGATCCATCGGGTAAAAGTGATGATGAATTTAAGATAATCATCCAGAAGATCGAGGAAAACGTTAAAACACTGTCTGAAAAAATCAAAAATGGCAGCATCGCGCTTCAATAATCATGACACTTGTCATTGAACTTAAAACGATAAAGCGGCATCAAACAGTAGAGATCACTCTCAGCTGTTCGGTGCCGCTTTTCTCTATTTCTTGTGTTTTACTTGTTACTCATTACTCTTCAGTAATCTCCACTGCATGTACAATGGTTCTCCCGTTGTTGACGCCATAACTGCAAGTCACCAGGGTTAGAAGTTTTTGGTCGGCGTTCAATACAAAGTCCTGACGATGCAGGGAAAGGTTTTCAAGGCCATTCAAGTATGCCAGGTACTCGGTATCGTTTTCGAATTGGAGTGTGAAGACGTAATCATCCGCTGAAATCTCATAAACGGAAAAAATCTTGTAGGTTCTCGTCTCATACAGTCCGGATAGCTGAATAAGCTGGTTTTGAGAAAAGAACTCAGCATCCTGATAATAGGTCAAATTTTGAAACATGGATTTGTTTTTCATATTATGACCATAGATCAGCGTGTGGGGATCATTGAAATTGCCAAGGTTTCTATAGTCCATGAACAAGGTGCCCGCCTCGTTGAAATTCCCGTTGAAATCGCGTTTGAGATAGTCCTGGTTATCCTTGCTTCTTACGAAAGGATAATCAATGTTGGTACCCGGGATTTGAAGCCAGCCTAAGAAGTCCGGATTGATGGACAGCCATTCTTTATTAATGTTCTCTTTGTATGAATAAGAGAACTCAGAACTTGAAGAGCCCTCGGCTGAACCGGTTGGGTCAGTCTCGCTTAAACTCGCCGGAGGGAGAGTCGCTGAAGCTTCCTGCGCCAGTTGATCAGCTCTTTGCCCTGACAGGCGCTCATAGTTGTTTTGAGCCTGAGCGCGTTCCCAAGCGACGTAGGCTGTACCTGCCAAAAGGAGCATGGCTGCCGCAATAATTCCGTTCAGTAATTTCTTCTTATAAGAGGAAGTCATGTGGATCACCTCAAGCTTAAAATATCACAAAACGAGATAAAAATCAAGTAAATGAGAATTATTTTCAAAATGATGTTGACAAACAACACGGTATGTGATATTTTATAGACATCAAAGGAACACTAAATAAAAAATATCACACACACTTATAAAAATAGGAGGCATTTCAAATGAAAAGACTAATGAGTTTACTAATGAGTTTAGTATTGTTGATTGGCATAGGCGTACCGGCATTCTCAGCGGATAAGGACATTGTAGAAATTGCAGTGGGCAATGAAGACTTCAGCATTCTGGTAGCTGCCCTTCAAAAGGCTGAACTCGTAGGAGCGCTTCAAGGCGAAGGCCCTTTCACCGCTTTGCTCCAACCAACGC
>Ga0302251_1000278_pt1 | contig 55248 bp, 58 predicted proteins | sample AAG_RA_Gln_MG_FD_193534 | JGI IMG/M metagenome (GOLD analysis project Ga0302251, IMG submission 193534) | Enriched activated sludge microbial communities from anaerobic digester in WTTP, New Holstein, Wisconsin, United States - AAG_RA_Gln | ecosystem: Engineered > Bioreactor > Anaerobic >... | reverse complement strand
TTTTGAGTATCTCCCTATTTGAAAGAGCGTCCATGTTTCAGCTACTTACATTTTATGATTACACAAGTGACATGGACGAAAACAGTAACCAGTTGAACTTATTCACGGATTATTCCGGACAGTAGTGTCTTGAAATATAATATGAAACAGAAGGCAAACATTAAAGACTGGTATAAGGATAACAACATGTCATCATACATAAACATCAAAATCGGCAATACTTCATTGCGGGCGGAGCTCTTCGATACGCAATGCGCCAAACAAATAATGGGAATTCTTCCCGTTGATGCGGTTCCCGGCGAATGGGGGAATGAGTTTTATTTTGAAATACCCGTTACGGCGCAGCTCGATGAGACGGCGACAACAAAAGTCAAGGTGGGCGATATCGGATTTTGGCCCCCCGGGAGGGCTTTGGCGATATTCTTTGGGCCAACGCCGATGAGTAGAGGCGACGACCCAGTTCCAGCCAGCGCCGTCAATCTTGTAGGGAAAATACTTGATGATGCCTCTCACTTAAAGCAGGAGAAAGGGGCCGGTAAGATTGTTCTTGTTAAAGAAAGCGCATAAGGAGAGGAAATGATGATTTCACGTATTGACCACGTATCCATTGCGGTAAAAGATTTAAAAAAGGCCTTGCACTTTTTTTGTGACATACTCGGAGCGGTTGCGGGAACCAGCTCGGCCGATCCATTCATGAAATATTTCTGGCAGCTACATTCTCTCGGCGATTTGTCGCGCCTGGAAATTATCTCTCCCACGGGCAGGGGAAGTTTTCTGGATGGCTTTTTTAAGTCCCGAGAGGCTGGAGTCCACCATATTACCCTGCAGACACCGGATATCCGCAAAGCCATGGCGCATCTCGAAGCGCACGGCATTCCCTTTTTCGGCTACCACGAATACCGGGACTGTTTATGGAAGGAAATATACATCCACCCGCGTGATGCCTTTGGCGTGCTGATTCAGATCGCCGAGTTGCGCTCCGATGACTGGCTGCCCGATCAGGTTAAGTTTCCAGCGGGGACAAAGATGCAGGTCGAGAAGACGGAAACCGGCGCGACGCTGACATTTGCCCATCCCGGCGGAGGCAGGGTTTCATTGGGGCTTGACCGCAAAGAAGTAAAGCAACTTATGGAAAGATTGGAAGAGGCTCTGTCATAATTCCTTCTCTAAGCGAAAAGTTCTCTGAATTTGGGCGGCACTTCCGCCTTCGTTCCTTTTTTATAATCAAAAAACATAATGCCGGTCTTGGCCCTGCATACTTCCCGGCCGGTTTTCTTGTTGGTGAGAAGATAGATGAAATCGTATCCATAGCGGAAGAAATCGGTGAGGGCGACTTTCATCTCCAGCACATCGCCCTGGAAAGCCTGCGATTTGTAGAGAATAACTGAATCGTTCATGGCAATGCCGAGTCCTTCTACATTCAGTTCATTCCAGCCGTATTTGGCGAAAAACTGGATGCGTGCCTCGTTGAGCAGAAACATTATGCCGGCGGCACCCACGTGATTGGCATGATTTATTTCGCTTATGTGAACGGTGATTTCGGTTTCAAAATCATATTTTTCCGGTAAATCAAGGACTGCACGAGCCATATTTATATTCCTCCCGTTTTTATAATTGACGACCTCGTAAAAAGGCCGGATGCTGCGTTGCGCTTCATCCCTCGTCACTGCGGCGTACCTTTAAGTACGCTTCATTCCTCAGTATTCGCGCGTCTTGCCTGCGACCTTTTTACGAGGTCGTCTAAAATTGTTAATTTACGACTCACGAGTTCATCATAATTTGTAAACCATGTAATTTTTACATTTGTTTTAACATAACCGGGAACGAAGAACAATTGCAACGATGAACTGCAGAAATAATAAGCGGCAGCCACCCGAACTCCTGCCGGCGGAGGACAGACTCCCCGGCGGGGGCAGGGCCCGCTGCAGCCTCCAAAGTCAGGGAAGGAAACGGCTCGACATGGATATTATTTGACCAGCCGGATACTGCAATTGAGTATTTATGAACCAACTTTCCGGCGGTCTTCGCAATAGAATATGATCAGTTATTGCCAAAATATTTGGATAAACCAATTATATCAACCATTTTTATAATGCTTGCATACCTGGCACAAGATCTGCTCTATACGGATGCAAAAAATCACTAAGTGAAAGGAGAAAATCATAATGAAAAAATTAGCTATGGCCTTTGCTGCAGTTATGATCGTTGCGGGAATGGCGTCTTCCGCTCTGGCAGCTCCGGGCTGGGCAAACGGCCACCGCCACGACAACCACGGACGGTTCGACAGGCCGCCGCAGTACTATCGGCATATAGATCATAACCAGTGGCGGCACCATCATCAGCCCGTAGTGGTGCACAGGGCTCCTATGCTTGCGCCGCGGCCCGTTGTTCAAGTCTACGAACCACAGGCGGCAAGTTTCAGTATGTTTTTACCGGGTTTTAGTATTCAAATACGTTAGCAGTGCAAAATTATTTTGTCAGCCCGCGGGAGCGCCTGACCAGTGGTTTAGCAGTAGTTGAAGAGGCCGGATATGTCATGGTTCAGCCGCATATCCGGCCGACGTCAAAGAGAGCGCAACGCAGCATCCGGCCTTTTTACGAGGTCGTCATGTTTTACTTTGACAATTTCTATTACAATCTTTAAAGTCTTTTCCAGAAAGTCTATTATCTCTTTTAATCATAAAAGCCTGAATAAATGAATACCGCAAAGCTTTTAAGAAAATTGCGTTATGAAAAAAAGCTGAATTCCGGGCAGGCTGAGCTTCTGCTGAATTTGCAGGAGAGAAGAATTTTCTCCGTCCTTCGGGAGCTGCGTTTTTTTCTTTATATCGGCATCCTGCTGATCATCACGGGCGCCGGTCTGACTGTAAAACAATACTTTATAAATCTTGGTGACGCAGCTATTATTTCCGCGCTGACTTTATGCTTTGCGGCGGCCTTTGTTTATTGCTTTGCCCAGGGCAGATCGTATGAAAGAGGTGAAGTAGCCTCACCCAATATTGCGTTTGATTATATCCTGTTTTTCGGCTGCGCGTTTTATTCCATGGATGTTGCTTATATTGAAACGCAGTATCATCTGCTGGGCGAATTATGGGAAAATTATTTGTTGATATCGGTTGCTTTGTTTTTCTTCCTGGCTTACCGGTTTGACAACCGTCTGGTATTGTCACTGGCGCTTTCCACATTGGCGGCGTGGTTTGGCTTTACCTTATCGGCGCACCGGTTTTACTTCGAAAATTACTATCGTCTTTACGCCATTGCTTATGCTTTAATTGTATTCTGCTGCGGAGTCCTTCTTTACCGAATAGACATCAAGAAGCACTTTCTCGACATCTATCTGAATTTTGCCGCTCATTTTCTCTGTATTGCTCTCCTTTCCGGTGTTACTGAGTATAAAATACTATCTCTTTATTTTCCGGCACTGCTTTTGGCGTGTGCCGCTCTGGCATTTTATTCCGTTCAAGTCCGCAAATTTCTTTATGTGCTTTACGCCGTAATTTACGGTTATATCGGAATCAGCATTGTGATTGTCGATCAAATCCACCGGCAGACGTTTTTCCTTTTTATTTATTTCATCGTCACATCGATGCTGGTGATCGGTCTGATATTTAAATTATCGCGACGGTTTAAGGAAAATCAATGATGTTTGTTATGTATCCGCCTCAGCAGGAAGAAAATATATACATCCGCCAACAGACGCAGGCCTGGCGGCGTTCCGGTCTGATTACGGAGGAGCAGCTGAGCGCAATCAACGAACATACGGATATTCAATTACGTCGGACCAACCTGTTTTTCCGGCTTCTCTTTTTTGTCTTTACAATGCTTGGCGCCGGAGCGGTTGTGGGATTGTTCTTCTGGCTGCTGGACTTTAAGGATGCAGATATTATAGCCGTGATGCTGATTTGCTTCGGAGCTGCGTTTTATATTGCGGCGGAATATCTGGCGGGCAAATACCTGTTTTACCGGCACGGCGTCGAGGAAGCGCTTGTTGTTATGGCCATGGTGCTTTTTTGCGCCGGCTGCGGTATTCTCCTTTCTGAAAATCATTTAACGCTTACGCAACTAAGGATAGTCGTACCAGCTTTGCTGGCGATAACCGCGTGCTGGATTTATCTGCGCTTCGGTTTTCTCTATGCTGCGGGAATAAGCATCGTTGCTCTCAGCTTTATTCCTTTTCAATTTAACCTCTCACCGGCAGCGGAAAGAATAATGCTGTTCTCTGTTTTGTGTGTGATATTTGTTTTCAGCCTGCTTGCCGATAAACCGGATCTTGAAGACTTCCGGAAGAACAGATACGCAAAGATCCAGGCCTGCCTTACGACTGCGATATATTTAACCGTCAATTTGCAAATAATGGGACTTTTCGGATTGATTAGCATGGATCGTCATGCTGTGCATCTGAATCCGCAATTGTTTCCTCCATCAATTTACTGGTTGTCTTATGTCCTGACATTTCTGGTTCCGATAGCCGCTATTTATTGGGGGATTAAAAGCCGCAAACGAATCATTATAACCGTCGGCATTGTTATGGCCTGTGTGACGCTGGCAACCAATAAAAGTTACCTGGGCTGGACGCGCTACGCGTGGGACCCGGCAATATTGGGGATTATACTGGTTGGACTTTCTCTGATTATTACCCGCTGGCTCAATTCCGGTGTGGATCAAAGAAGGTTCGGATTCACCGCCCGCAATATTCTGAAGCCGGAAGAGGGCGGCATCACTCCGGCGGATGTGGCCGCCGCCTTGACGCCGGGAGTAATTGAGACTCAACAACCGCCAGCCGGAGCGCAGGAACAATATTTTAAAGGTGGTTCATCGGGCGGCGGCGGGGTGGAAGGGAAATTCTAGCGTTGTGTAACGGCAAAACTGACGGGATTTATAATACTTGCATGTCGATGGCTGAAGTTTTCTTAGCAATGCGTGTAAAGACGAATTCACGTGTTCTTCCTGAAAGCATTATTGTAAAGTATTGATTGGTGGCGTTGATTACGAACGGAAATCATGATAGTTAGAACAGAAAGGTTAAGAAGTATTTACGAGTAGCAGGGTCAGCGAAAATAGATAAATTAGATTTTTTGGGATTAAAATGTTACCAACCTCACAGCCACAATTGCAATTATCAAGGTCAAGTGCTTTATTTCACTATACGAAAGATATTAGCACCTTACAAAATATTCTTAAGTATGGATTCTACCCTTTTTATTGCCTCGAACAGCTTCCTTTTGGCGGGACTAATCCTGAAATTGCATTTCCAATGGTATGCTTCTGCGATATCCCAATTAGTAGAATTTCAGAACATCTCAGATTTTACGGCACATACGGTTTAGCAATGGAAAAGAATAATTGGGGCATTGGGCATAGAATAAATCCTATTCTATATATTTCAAATAACTCAGGATTATCTAAGTCCATTGAAATGACTATTAAAGGAGCAAAAAAGCTTAAAGAAGAATATAATGAGGATCAATATCTTAAAAGCATTCGAAATATTTGTGCTTATATCAAAAAAATTAAGGGTGAAGCTAAAGACATCGATGGAGAATATAAAGATAAGAACTTCTATTTGGAAAATGAATGGCGATATGTACCACAAAGTCTGAAAATCAAACCGTATCTAAAAAAAGAAGAGTATGATAATAAAAAGACATTATCCGATAATAATAAAATAGCCAACAAAGAAGGCTGTCTAGCAATCCATCCCAACAATATTCGTTACATAGTTGTAGAAACGGACTGGGATGTAGATGATCTAATTAAATTTATTGAGAATGAACTCACTGATTACTCAGTTGATCGAAAAAAACAATTAATTTCAAAGATACTACCAATGGAATTCATTCTTCAAGATATATAAATATGTTAGAGATTATTTATTTCCAAAGAAGTTTTTGATGTCGACAGTGTTTCATTCCGTAATAAACAACACTAAAGAGAACCAATTTGGCTACTTTGTAGATGTTATGTTTGTCAAGACAAGACTTCGCTGGACAATATGTCAAGTCAAGTCCGTCCTTGTTACATCTTTCGTGAGCCTTGGAATTCATCAAGAATGTTACCGGCAAGATATTAAAGAAGATGAATGGATTGCCCGTTCGCGCCGGGCAATGACAAAACGGAAAAGGTATAAAGGGATTTGGGCAACACTCTAATGACCGGCTGTGAAAAAACACTCATCTGCTGCGTTGCGCCTCATTTCTTTGTTCTTTCTCTGATGAAGCAGCGGGGGTCTTCGGCCAGATAGTCGCCGCTGTAGGCGTGCGCCCGTCCCCGGCAGCCGCCGCAAACGGTTTTGTAATTGCATTCGCCGCAGACGCCTTTCAAAAGCTCCTCCCGACGGCGCAAATGCTGAAACACCGGCGCGTTTCTGTATATTTCGTGGAAGCTCGAATCTCTTATATTTCCGGCATTGACTTCCACGAAAGGGCAGGGCCAGACATCACCGTTGGCCTTGACGTAAACAAAACCACGGCCGGCGGCGCAGCCGTGGAATACTTTTCCCGCCAGCTTCAGCAGCTTTCCTTCGCGTATGCCGTTCTTTTCCAGCAAGTAGGGCCAGTATTGAGGACCGGCAACGGGTTCAATGATTGTTTTGGCGGTTTTCTGTTTCGTCGCGATGAGTTCGCTCAGGTATTTGTTGGCGCTTTTCTTGAGAGTCGCTTTTTCAATCTTCTCTCCGCGGCCCACGGCGACAAGCTGATACATAAGCATGATGCCCGCACCGGATTTATCGGCAAAGTCAATCAGCTCCGCAAGATGAGGCATGTTGTATTCCATTGCCGTTGTATTGACCTGCAGTAAAATTCCCGCTTTTTTTGTTGCTTCCATTGCCCGCATCGCCAGCTCATAGGCGCCCGGTTTGTTCCTTACGAAGTCGTGGGTGGCGACATCGGCGGAATCAATGCTGATGGCATTGCAGACAACGCCGTGCTCCTTGAGTTTGAAAGCCATTTCTTCGTCGATCAGGGTGCCGTTGGTGGCAATTATGTTGGCCAGACCCGCTTTTTGAGAATGCCTGAGCAGGGTGAAAATATCGGGCCGTACTAAAGGTTCGCCGCCGGTATAAATTAAAGTTCGAAATTCGCTTTCCGCCGCCAGCATGTCAATGAGTCTTTTTCCCTCATCGGTGGTGAGCTCATCCGGTGCGGCTTTGCCGCTCGTTGCATGGCAGTGAATGCAGCGCAGATTGCAGGCTCCGGTTACTTCCCAGACGGGGTGCCCCGGATAGCCGATGCAGCCCATGCCCCATGCTCCGTTGGAAACAGGAATTGAAGGGAAGCCATGCTTCAACAGCCATCCCGGAAAGTGCCGCCACCGGTTGAGATAGCCCATCAGCAGGACGCTGCCCAACTGGCGGAAGAGAAGAGAAGGGGGATCGTAAAAAGGTTTTACTTTATTGTTTTGTCCGTCGGGTTTCATTAAATATACACCAGAATAAAAGTAAGGGTGATGCCCAGGTTAACGACGATGTTCAAGCCGCAAAGTATTTCCAGTTTCCGGGCATCCTCGTGGGCCTTCCGGCAAAGTTGAACGATTATGTAAAGGGAAACGAGAAAAAAAGGCAGGTAAAAATAAGTCACCTTCGCGGGCACTCCCCATGCCGGAGCGGCAAACATCGACAGTGAAGTTAAAACAGCAACGATGATGTAGACGAGCAAGCCTTTGGGCTTGCCGATCCGGTAAAGCAGATTCTTTTTATCAGTGGCAACGTCAGCCTCGTAATCGGGGAACTCGTTGAGCAGGATGACATTAAAGATGGAAAGGCCGATCGGCAACCATAGCAGATTAATGATCGGAGCTATCGTGCCGGTCTGAATGTAGTAAGACGAAGCGACGGGCAGCCAGCCATAGCAGAAGCCGATAAATAATTCACCGATTCCTCTCTTTACCAGACGAACGGGCTCCGTTGAATAAAAAAATCCGGGCAGTGTTCCCAGGATACCCAGCAAAAGAGTACAGGGACCTGTTTTATAGCCGAACTGCAGAAGAATTCCTATGCAAAGGGCGGCAATAACAGCGATTATGCTTGTCCAGAGCGCGATTGCCGGTGCTATTTTCCCCGCTTGCAGTGTACGGGTGCCGCCGGCAAACTGGTTGTTGTGCAAGCGGCTGGAAATGACGTCTCCCTTATAATCAAAATATTCGCCGGAATGGTAAGTTGCCAGCATGATCAGGACAACGCCGGAAAGGCCCAGAGCAAAAACTTCCCAGTTAAACACCGCGTTAAATTTATAGGCAAGTAAAGTGCCCAATATAAAAGGTAAAGCTCCCACGCTGTGAAAGGGAGGCCGGGAGAGGCGAAACCAGCACTGGAGTGTTTGTGCGAAGGATTGTGTCATAGGCCTTATATTTTTTGTATTGATGCCGGAAGTCGGGGACATGGGTTAATTTTTTATGGGAACCGCTAACATAAAAGTTCGTCGCTGTCAAAGAAGTATAGTAATGACATGCCGCCCGGATTTTTTCAAAGCTACATCAGCTCGTGGTCAAAAAAGAAGAAGCGGCGGCGATCACAACCGGTCAATTCCGGAGAAAATCCGTACGCATTAAAATTATTCAGGAAAAATTAATTTTTTCTTGATTGTTGATTTTATTTATGTTAGGCGTAGCGCCAGCTTGCTGCAACATGTGTCCTCCGCATCCCGAGCCCGACGGGGGCGAACAAAGTGCAGCCAAATTAACCTGGTAAACGTTGCGTTTGTAATAGGATGGATACGGAAGCTTACAATGGAATTTAAAGTGATAGCCTTGGAAAGCAGTAAAATATAATTAAAGGTTTATTCTATAAAAGGGGGCAAAGGTAATGACAAAAGCAGAATTGATAACTTTTATTGCGGATGAAGCGGGTATTTCTAAAGCAGCAGGTACGTTGGCCTTGGAAGCTTACATTACAGCGGTGACGAAGAATCTTAAAAAAACCGGTAAATTCGGTCTTGTCGGATTTGGTACGTTCTCTGTAATCAAGAGAAAGGCCAGAGAGGGCAGAAATCCCCAGACCGGTAAAACAATCAAGATTCCTGCAAAGAAAGTGGTTAAATTCAAGCCTGGCAAGGCTCTGTCCGACAAAGTTAAATAACGTTTTATTAATTTATCTTCCAACTAAGGCCTCCGCATTATTAATAAACAATCGGAGGCCTTATCCTGTTTCAAAAACAAGCGCTATCTTTGTTGGACCTTCGGCAGGCGCAACGCAGGCTTTAAGCTGATGATCATTCATGGTGGGCTTGTCAAACCACGCCGCGGCGCCTCCTTCTCCCGGCCGCGATGTCATCATTGACTTAGGAATTAAACTGGTGCATTAATGTTGTTTACTGAATAACTGTAAGGAGTTTTTGTTTTGGTACTGAAAAGAATTCTCAGCGGAATGCGTCCCACGGGGAAGCTGCATCTGGGCAATTTGCACGGAGCTTTAGGAAATTGGGTCGAATTACAGAACAGCGGAAAATATGACTGCTTCTATTTTGTCGCCGACTGGCATGCACTGACCAGTGAATACAGTACGACGGAAAATATCAAAGACAATACAATTAGCATGCTTATTGACTGGCTTTCCGTCGGTCTTGATCCGCATAAAAGCACTCTCTTTGTGCAGTCCGCCATTAAAGAACATGCGGAGCTTTTCCTTTTGCTGTCGATGATAACTCCTCTGCCCTGGCTGGAGCGCAATCCCACCTACAAGGAAATGAAAGCGGAGCTTACCAGTAAGGATTTGTCCACATTCGGCTTCCTGGGCTATCCCGTGCTGCAGGCGGCGGATATTATCATGTACAAGGCTTACGGCGTGCCCGTCGGAGTCGACCAGCTGCCGCACGTGGAACTCACCCGTGAAATAGCGCGCCGCTTTAATTTTCTCTACAGGGAAATATTTCCTATCCCGGAGCCGCTTTTAACCAGTGTGCCCAAACTGCTGGGTATCGACGGAAGAAAGATGAGTAAATCCTACGACAATTCGATTTACATCAGTGATCGCGGCGAGGTTTTACAGACGAAGGTATCATCGATGTTTACCGATCCCCAGCGCATGAGAAAAAAAGATCCGGGAAATCCTGAAATATGCAATGTTTTTACTTTCCACGGATTGTATTCTGACGAGGAGACGGTAAAAGAAATAGACGCCGGCTGCCGTAAAGCAGCCATAGGCTGCACCGATTGCAAAAAAATGCTGGCCCGGCGCATCGCCGCAGAATTGGCGCCGATTCATGAACGTATGGATTACTATACTAATCACATGAATGAAATTCACGAAATCATCGCCGAAGGTAACCGGAAAGCTGAACGGATCGCCGGCCAGACTTTGGAAGAAGTCCGGACGGCCGTGAAAATATAAAAACAGAGGAGATATCTGATCTTGGCTGACGAAACAACAGGCTACGCCATAAAATTGGATATCTTTGAGGGACCGCTCGACCTGCTTTTGTATTTGATTAAGAAAAATGAAATCGATATTTATAACATTCCCGTTGCGCTGATTACGGAGCAGTATCTTCAATACCTCAAAATAATAAAGTCGCTGAATCTTGATCTGGCCGGGGAATACCTGGTCATGGCGTCTACGCTCATTCATATCAAGTCAAAGATGCTCCTGCCTGTTCCGGATGAACCGTCGGAGGAAGAGAAAGAGGAAGATCCGCGGGCCGAGCTGGTGCGGCAGCTTCTGGAATATCAGGCTTTCAAGGAAGCGGCGGCTGCTCTGCAGGGGCGTCCGCTTTTGGAGCGGGATGTTTTTACACGTTCGGCGCCGCTGGACGACGATATGGAGCAGGCGGCTGAAGATGAGGATGAACTTATTGAAGTTAATGTCTTTGAACTGATAGATGCCTTTCATCGTCTGGTTTCCCGGATCGATAAAAAAGAGTTTCTGAAAATTGATCTGGAAAAGATGTCGCTGGCTGATATAATAAACGACGTAATGGAACGGTTGAATCGCGAAAAAAATCTTACCTTTGAGGAATTACTGGGAGAGCGGACCGACCGCCGGCGCATTGTTTATACATTTCTGGCCATTCTGGAATTGATTAAGTTGAAGATGATCAAAGCCTATCAAACATCGGCTTTTGGAGTAATCCGCATATTCCCGGCGGTGGAGTCATAGACGGCGTCGTCCGGCAAGTGTAATTTTTACAAGGATAGCATAGATGCCAAATTACAAAGCAATTATCGAAGCTCTGATTTTAACTTCCGAAACTCCGCTGGCGCTCGAAAAAATCTGCGCGGTGCTGAATGATATGGAAAGAGCGGAAGTTAAAAAAGCAATTCAAGAGCTGATTGTTGAATACGACGAACGCCAAAGCGGAATTTACCTGGCCGAAGTCGCCGGAGGCTTTCAATTTCGCACCCGGCCGGAACTGAGCCCCTGGGTGAAGAAATTAAAAGGGACAAAACCTGCTTCCCTGTCTCCGGCGGCGCTGGAGACGCTGGCTATTGTTGCTTACCGGCAGCCTATTGTGAAGGCGGAAATCGAGGATATCCGGGGGGTGGATGTCAGCGCTCCGCTGAAGGGGCTTCTGGAAAAGAAACTGGTGCGCATCGTCGGGCGCAAGGATGTGCCGGGTAAGCCGATTATTTACGGGACGACAAAAAAATTTCTGGAAGTCTTCAATCTTAAAGATCTCTCTGAATTGCCGACCCTCAGGGAATTGAAGGAATTAAACGAACAGACAGAGGCGCAGACCGCCGGGGAATTATCCGAATCGTGAAAGAACGTTTACAAAAAATAATTGCCGCCGCCGGCGTGGATTCCCGGCGGCATGCGGAAAAGTTGATTACGGCCGGACGCGTCAGCGTCAATGATGTTGTGGTGCGCGAACTTGGAGCCAAGGCTGATGCCGCCCAGGATGTTATCAGGGTTGACGGTAAAGTAATATCGGTTGAAAAAACATTGCTTTATATTATTTTGCATAAGCCCGCCGGTTATGTCACCACGATGTCTGATCCGGAGCACCGGCCCACGGTCGTCGATTTAATTCGTGGGATTCCGGAACGGGTTTATCCCGTCGGACGGCTCGATTATGATTCCGAAGGGCTGTTGCTTCTGACCAACGACGGAGATTTCGCCCAGAAAATTCAGCATCCGCGTTTCCAATCGCCCAAGGTGTACCGTGTCAAAATTCAGGGTCGCCTGAGCAAGGAGGAAATAAAGCAATTAACCAAAGGAATTCAACTTGCCGACGGGCTCTTCAAGCCGGAAAATATTCAGGTAGAGAAGTTCAATGATAAAAGCTGCTGGCTGCGTCTGACCCTCAGAGAAGGAAAAAACAGGGTAATCCGCAGAGGGTTCGAAGCAGCAGGCCACAGGGTGGCCCGTCTGGTGCGGGTGGCAATAGGTGATGTGACGCTGGGCAATCTAAAACAAGGCGACTGGCGCTATTTGACCCCTGGAGAGATAGCGCGGTTAACGATTAAAACCGTCGCGGCCGGCAGGTAAAATTTTCTTGACAAGCGGTGCAAAATAAATAATAGTTACGCCCATATGAAATGAATAATTCTGTTTTTATCCTATGATGATTTAACGGTGTGAAAGCCTTAAGGAGGTTTTATGAACAAATCGGGTCTGATTGAAGCTTTAAGCCAGAAGATGAACTTAACAGAAAAAAAGGCCATTGATGTAGTTAATCTCGTTTTCAAAGGTTTTACTGATGAACTGAAAAAAGGTGGTCGGATTGAAATAAGAGGGTTTGGAAGCTTTGTAGTAAAGAATTATGACGCCTATACCGGAAGAAATCCCAAAACAGGCACTAAAATCAAGGTTGAGCCTAAAAAATTGCCATTCTTTAAAGTGGGGAAAGAATTAAAGGACAGAGTAGATAAAAAAGCTTAATGTTCCTGCATTTTGCAATGTAAAAAAATGGGGGCCTTTATCAAGAGGCCCCCATTTTAATTTAATTAATTGAGTTAACCCAGGTTTGCGGTGACGAAATCCCAGTTTATCAGATTTTGTATTACGGCGGCCAGGTAATCCGGCCGGCGGTTTTGATAGTCCAGATAATAGGCATGCTCCCAGACATCGATTGTCAACAGCGGTTTTTGATCATGCGCCAAAGGTGTGTCGGCGTTGGCCGTTTTTACTATTTTCAGATCTTTCCCTTCGAGTATCAGCCAGGCCCAGCCGCTTCCGAACTGGGTGGCTCCGGCATTTTTTAATTCTTCAGCGAATTTCTCGTAACTTCCCCAGGCCGCATCAATCATTTTGGCGATTTTCCCGCCGGGTTTGCCGCCTCCCCCCGCTTTCAGGCAGTGCCAGTAGAAAGCATGATTCCAGGCTTGGGCGGCATTGTTAAATATACCAATTTTGGCCGCATCTTTACTGCTGATCTTTATAATCTCCGGGAGAGATAGTTTGTCGAGGTCCGTTCCCTCGATCAGTTTGTTTAAATTGTCGACGTAAGCCTTGTGATGCTTTCCATGGTGAAAGTCCAGTGTATTGGCGCTGATGAAAGGTGATAAAGCATCTTTGTCATATGGTAACGACGGTAAACTGATAGCCATAATAGTTCTACCTCCTTTTTATTTTTTATTATTATAATCAAGATGGACAGTGATTTTGGTTTTGTCAATTAATTTATTAATTTATTAATTGCGAATTTGCCGCCGGTAAAATCTTTCTTATGACGAAGCTGATAAACAGAAAGAGGACATTGCAGATCACGATGGTTCCTCCGGCTGGTATATTCAGCATAAACGAAAAGATAATGCCGCAGATGACGGACAGGACGGAGAAGACGGCGGAAACAGCAATTGTCGCTTTAAAGCTGACGGTCAGCTGGAGGGCTGTCAACGGCGGCAGAATCAGCATGGCGGAAACCAGCATTATACCGGTAACTTTCATGGCCAAAACGGCGGCGACTGCTGTTAATAAAAAAAGAATGATATTTATCCGGTTCGTTTTAATTCCCATGCTCCGGGCCAACTCTTCATCAAAAGTAACGGCGAATAGATCCTGATAGAAGAAAATTACCGAACCGGCGACAACTGCAAAAACTACCAGCGAGAGAAGCAATTCGGTCTGATTAACGGTCAGAATATTGCCGAAGAGGTAGCTGAAGAGATCCACATTATATCCGCCGGACAAACTTGCCAGGACTATACCCGCCGCAATGCCGATCGAAGAAACGACGCCGATGGCCGCATCGCCGAAAATCTTTTTGGAGCTGGTCAGTTTGAGAATGGCGAGCGATGAAATCAGTACCAGGGGCAACGCCGCCAGGGTTACGTAAAGGGGGCTGGCGCCGAGCAGCAGCACGACGGCAACGCTGCCGAACGTTGTATGGGCAAGGCCGTCGCCGATCAGGGACATGCGGCGCAAAACAAGAAATACCCCCAAAATGGAGCAGACGGCGGCGATAAGCGATCCCGCAAGTATTGCCCGTTGAATGAAAGCAAAACTTAAGATTTCACCGAGGCTCATTCAGGCGCTTCTCCTGTCGTGTTGATGGCAAATGATATGCTGGCTGGCCCCGCCGAAAATATCGGTCATTTCAGCTGAAGCGCAGAAATCCCCGAATGTTCCCAGAAAAATAATTTTCTTGTCCAGATAGAGCAGACGCCGGGCATAATTGCCCAGGACTCCCGTATCGTGCGTAACGAGGATGATGGTGGTTCCCTGTTGAAGATTCAAATCATGGGTCAGATGATAAAAGTTCTCTCTTGTTTGCGGGTCCAGAGCGGTAGTCGGCTCATCAAAAATAAGCAATTCCGGTTTTGAAGCCAAAGCTCTCGCCAGCATTGCTCTTTGCTGCTGGCCGTAGGAAAGTTCGCCGATCGGGCGGGAGGAAAGATGCTCTATCTCCATCATTTGCAGCACCCGAGATATATTCCGCGAATCCGCTTTTCGGCCGGCGCCCAACTGGACAATTTCGCGGACAGTTCCGGGAAAATGAGTGTTCAGGGCGGCCAGTCGCTGAGGCAGGTAGCCTATTTTATTCCATTCGCGAAAAGAAGCCAGCGGCTGCCCGAAGAGATAAACGTTGCCTTGCCGGGGCTGAAGAATGCCCAGGATATTTTTAATCAACGTGCTTTTGCCGGAGCCGTTCGGCCCCGCTACGCCCAGGTAGGAGCCTTTTTCAACGGCGAAGGAAATGTCCTGCAGGACTTCGATGCCGTTGAAGCAGAAGGTCAGTTTTTCTACACTGATTACATTCACTGACATTGCAGGCCCTTTTTTAAATTCACCAGGTTTTCTTCCATAAGCGCCAGGAAAGTAATGCCCTGAGACATATCCGCTCTGCTTACCGTATGTCCGTTGTTGAGTTTCAGGAGGCCTGCCCCCGTTTCTTTGGCGATCGTCTGGGCCAGGCGGGGATTAATTAAATCCTCGGAATAGATGTAGCGCGTTTTCGTATCTTTAATCTGCTTGATCAGGGCCATGATTTTTTGCGGCTCCGGTTCGGAGTCAGCCGACACATTGTAAGCGGAGTAATAGCTTAATCCATACCTGTTGGCCAGATAAGCAAAGGCCCGATGGCCGGCATGTAAAATCGTCCGGCTTTGGCAATTCGTCAATTCAGCCCGGTACTTGTTGTCCAGGGAAGTCAATTTGTTTTTGTACCCGGCGGCGTTTTTCAGGTAATAGCCGCTGTTGCGCGGATCAATTTTTACCAGGGCGGCGGCGATATTATCCACCATCTTGCAGGCATTGCTGAAATCGAGCCAGATATGCGGATCGAATTTGGAGGCATGATGATGTCCGGCCTCTCCTTCATGCTCATGATTTCCGCTTAAAGGCAGCATGGTAATGCCGCTGCCCGTTTCGACCGGCAGCAATTTTGTCCCGGATGTAGTTGCCGCGATCACTTTGTGCGCCCAGTTTTCCAGCTCCATATTCAAATAAAGAAATAGATCGGCCTTGCTGATCTTAACGATTTCTCCCGGTTTTAATTCATAATTGTGGGCGTCTGTTGCCGGCGGCAGCAGCATGGTGACCTGGACTTTATCACCGCCGATATTGCGGGCCATGTCGTAGATAGGAAAAATTGTGGCGATTATCTGTATTTTGTTGTCGGGCTTTTGGGTTTCCCGGGGTTGCTGGCAGGAAATAAGCAAGGGCAGCAATAAAAGGCAGACAGCAGCCATGATGGACGGTATGTGGCTTCTCATTTTTTCCCCGGCAATATATTTTAATATTCTTTCTTCAGCATTTGCAGTCATTGTAACCGTGTATCAAAAATAAAACTTCGTTGCAACAGATCTTAATTATATGAAAATATTTTTAAATATTAATTTGATTTATGTTAGAATAATTACAAATTTATGAAGCTGTGGGGAAAACAAATAAAGTGGACGGGGAGGAATTATGAAACCGATCGGACCTTTAATGTGGGAGCACAGATTAATTGAAAAGATGCTGGCGTCTTTTCAAAAGCACATTGAGGAAATAGAAAAAAAGAAGAAAGTTAATCCCCTCATTATTGATGTAGCTGTTGATTTCATCAGAACATATGCCGACCGTACCCATCACGGGAAGGAAGAGGAAATTCTTTTCCGCGATCTGGCCAAAAAGGAAATGACGCCGGAGCTCGAAAAAATCATGAAAGAGCTGCTCGATGAGCATGTCTGGGGCAGGAAAACAACGGCCGGGCTGGTGGCCGCCAAAGAAGCGTATCTGTCCGGCGACGAAAGTAAACTGGCCGAAATAGTCGATTTGGCGCGGCAGTTGATCGACTTTTATCCCCGGCACATAGGGAAGGAAGATAAACATTTCTTTTATCCCGCCCAGGAGTACTTTACCCGGGTGGAACAGGAAAAAATGCTGCTGGAGTTCTGGGAGTTCGACCGTAAAATGATTCACGAGAAATATAACAAAGTATTGGAAGAATATAACCGGCTGACGAACTGATCCGGCAAGAGTCTGCGGAGGGCGCATGAAAAATTTTCGCCTCTATGGAAAAATACGGAAAGCGGAAAGCGGCAGGGGGATCGCCGGACTGATCGTTGAAGCGGTGCATGCCGACTTATTCATTGACGAGCTTGCCGGCGCTGCAAAATCGGGCCGCGGTGGTTCATTTTCCATTGACGTACCATCCGCCGGCCGCGCAAAGTCTGACCTGTATTTGAACGTTAAAACGCCGGACGGCAGATTGATCGCCTCTACCCGCAGTAAAATTATGACGGATGTGAAAGGCGACAAGGAAATCAATGTGGATATTCCCCGGCAGAGCAGAATTGTGGCCGGTCTGGAAAAGGAAAAACGTCCTCCGGCGGCAAGTCTTCCCGGCCGGCGGGAACAGTGGACAACGTGGACATTTCTTGCGGATAAAGCAGGCCAGACGTCTTTGATGCGGCAGATACAGAGAGATATGTCCGGTAAAACCTCCATCCTGGAACTTATGAAACAGTATATGGATGAACTGTACTTGAATCCGGACAACAACTCACCCCAGTTCAATAAATTGATGGAGATTTTCCGGGCGGGAGCGACGCCGGAGGCCATTGAGGGCCATGTCTACGGTGTATGGATGTTTTTCCGGACCGGCGATCAGGAGGAACCTTTTTCCTCCGTCGGCAATATTCTGCAGGTTTTGCTGGGCACCGCCCTCGATGAACAATGCCCCTGGGTGGGGAAGACTTTTACAGCTCTGTCTCCGCATGAAGTCGATTCTCTTACGGAAGGCGCAATAGCTCCGGACCGGCGGGTTTTTCGCGCCGTAAATCATTTTCGGAAAATCGACCGGCGGCTTCCCAACAATGTCGCCTTTGAGCTCTTCAACATCTGGAACGGTCTGGATGATGCACCGCCTGATCAACAGGAAAAATTCGGCCATCAAAAAAACGGCGGGTATATTATCGCGGTTCAAGGCCCATCGATTTATCCTCCAACGGAGCGGGAAGTTTTTATTTTAAATTACCGCTGGAGAAAACTGGCCAATAAGCCGCCGCTATGCTGGTTGATCGATGAAGTGGTGCAGATAGCCGACGGCCTGTATCTGGGGCAGATCCTCAGCGCCACAAGGCGTTTACTGCGGCTTTATGATCCGCTGCGGCCCCCTGCGGATTACGTCTATCAGACCTTCGGTTATTTTTTGATGTTTTCCGGGGAGTGGAATGAAGAAGCGCAGCGGCTCTTTCCTTTTCTGGATATTCCTTCTTTAAAATGCTGAATTGCCGCCGGGGTGTTCTTTCCTAATGTCCCTCGACGTGTTGGCCAAAGAAGCGGTCGTTAAATATTTGCCGGTACTGCTCGTGAGCTTTTGCTTCCCAGCGCAGAGACTTCACGGCCTCCGGAACGGCTTTTCCCAGCAATGATCTTTTGGCCTGGCCCGCCGAATTGTAATCCAATAGTTCGCAGCGGTCATATCCTGCGCCCCGGATAAAATCAGCAATCTGCTCAAGGTTTTCTTTCGTTGCCGTGATGCCGGGAATCAGCGGAATCCGCGGGATGATCAAAGCCCTGTTCTTCTTTGTCAGCTCCAGAAAATTGCCCAGAATTATTTTGTTGTCTTTTCCCGTCCATCTCTTGTGTTCACGGGAATCGATGAACTTGATATCGTAAAAAATCAGGTCAAGGCAGGGAAGCAGTTTATCCGTGAACTCTTTCAAATTAAAAAAACCAGCCGTTTGGATGGCGATGGAAATGCCGTTTTGTTTCAGCAGTTTCATCACCGCCGAGAGATAGTCCATATGCTGCGTCGGTTCTCCGCCGGAGAAAGTGACGCCGCCGCCGGATGTTTCATAAAAAACCCTGTCGCGCAGCAGCTCCTGAGCCAATTGATGAGGCGGGTAATAAACTCCTATCTTTTTCAGCGCCAGAGTCGGGCAGACAGCCGCGCATTGGCCGCATTTGTTGCATTTTGTGCGCTCAATTATCTCCACAGCTTCCATATTGATCGCCCCGGCCGTGCACACTGCAGCGCAGTCGCCGCAGCGGATGCATTTTTCGGCGTAGTAGGCGATTTCCGCCCCCGGACTTACCGCTTCCGGGTTGTGGCACCAGGGACAGGCGAGGGGGCAGCCTTTCAAAAAAACTGTTGTGCGGATGCCCGGCCCGTCATCGAGAGCAAAGCGATGAATCCCGGAAACCAGGGGGAGCTCTGTTGCTTTCATATTTGTCCGGTTGCCAGGAGCTGAAGTCTCTTAGCCATGTAGGCAAATTTGTAAAGATAGTTCAAGTTGCCGTTGACCGTGACGTCCTGTCTCAGGATAGAGCCCAGTATATCCGGTTTGGGTGAAAGCAAGTAATTCATCAAAGCCTTATCGTCGCGGAATGTGATGGTCACGTCCGGTTTGTCAATGATTTTGTCGTAGACCTTCATATTACCGCTTTTAAATGATGCGGAGGCAACAATGGAATCGTCCTTGCTGCGAAATAAGTAGCGGCCGTTAAAGCCTTTGATGTTTTCCCGGAAATTCCAGATGTTCAGCATAAAGACAAGATCCATCAGCTTCAGCAGCAGCAGAAGAAATCCTTCCGCTGCCTGAGAGCCCATGCTGCCCAGCCACTTTTGGGCAATATTTTGTATTTGCAGGTTGTTAATGAGATCAGAGGGGAAAATATCTTTCATTTGTATAGTTCCTTTTTTCACAATACATAATCGTCTTTACTTATTTGAAAGCAGCTTCTCGTCGGAAGCCGGAAACGGATTGGCCTGGCCGCGGCGCAGATCGTATTCCGTGCGGGTAATGATTTCATCCTTCATCGCTTCGTTTAAATCTTTAAAGTAGGCGGAATAACCGGAAACGCGGACCAGCAGCTCCGGATATTTTTCCGGATTCTTCTTGGCGTCGAGCAGCATTTCGTAGGACATGATATTGAACTGCACGTGCAGGCCGCCGCTGCGGAAATAGGCTTCCACGGTCTGGGCGAATCTTTTAATGTCATCCGGAATATTCACTTCCGGAAATTTCAAATTCAGCGCTTCCCCCATCGGAATGCACAGGCCGTCAAGCCCGCCGACGACGCGCAGGCACGTGGTTAACTCCTGCGCCGCCTGGGAAGCAGGCGTAATGCCGCTGGCAAAAACCTTGTTTGCCTTCCTGCCGTTGGGCAGAGCGCCGGAGAGTTTTCCCTGCCCGGCATGGTTGGTCATGGTCCAGTAAGCGGGTTTGTATTTGCCGCCGCGATAGTTGGTGTGGCTTTGATAAAAATCGTACAAAAAGCGAATGAGATTTTGTGAATTCTTTACGGCGATGGGATCGTCGGTGCCGAATTTAGGCGTTTTGTTGACCAGATAGGCGTGCAGCTTTTCATAGCCGGCAAAATCAGCCCGCAGGGCCTGGAGCAATTCCGCAAAGGTGCATTTTTTATCCACAAAGACGGCCTTTTCAACGGCGTTTAAAGAATCCACTGTATCGGCAAATCCGATATGTGTGGTTCCGGATGCGTTGTAGCGCGCACCGCCGAAGATCAGGTCTTTTCCCTTTTCCAGCGGGCCGTCAAAAAACGCCGAAAGCAGGGGAGTGGGCAGCATTTCCTGGTGGGAAAGACCGAGGGCTTCGTTGAGCTCGATGGCCTTGCCCAGCATCCAGCGTACCTGTTCCTGAAAAGCCTCCCGGAATTCGTCAAATGTCTTGAAGGAAGCGGGATCACCCGTTTCAATGCTCATCACTTCGTCGCCGGTGATCGGCCTTTTGCCGTTGTAAAGCGTTAGTTCCAGAGAAGAAACCAGATTGAACATGATGGCGCTCGACGCATCATAGGTTTTTCCGGGCACGCCCATTTCCACACAGCCGATTATACCAAAATCGCGGGCGTGTTGTGTTGTAATGCCCTGGTTTTCGAGGGTCTGAATATCGGCCACGTCGTTATGAAAGGCAGGAACGGATTTGGTGTTGACGACAACTTCGGCCACCCTTTCGAGATATTCCGCAGAATTCTTTTCGTAGTTATAGCGGGCGTTCAGGCTCGGGTCTCTCAGTCGCAGCAGCTCGGTAACTTTCAGCATGATGTAGGTAAGTTCGTTGACTGCATCGTCACCGTTTTCATTGATGCCGCCGACGGTTACGGCCGGAACCGTTCCCGCGCCGCCGAAAAGCTCTTCGGCTGTTTCCGGGACCAGGTTGGTGTTGTCATTGAGCTTGAACCACAGGGAACTCAATATTTCCACGGCTTCCTTGTCGGTCAGTCTGCCGTTGTCCCTGTCTCTGCGGTAATAGGGGTAGAGCACCTGATCCAGTCTGCCGGGGCTCATGGCCATGTTGATGTTTTCGGCGTGAATGGCTACCTGGATGATCCATAAAGCGTTGACTGCTTCGCGGAAAGTCTCCGCCGGTCCGGCCGGCACTTTTTTACAGATTGCGGACATGGCCAGGAAATTTTGCTTCCGCTGCGGGTCTGGTGTCTGATCGGCCAGTTCCTGCGCCCTGCTGCTGAGATTCGCAGCATAGGCAATAATGCCCTGCAGAGCAATCTGTACCGCCCGATAAAAATCCCGTTTTTGAGTGTCTTCGGGTGATAAAGCGCCGGAGGCAATCAATGCGGCCTCGCGGGAAGCGGCGTCGGCGATCATGGACTCCAAGCCCTTTTCCAGGGCGACGGAGTAATCGGGGATGGTATGGGAAATAGTGCCCGCCTTGGTGGCAAAGAAAAAGACGAGCTTTTCCAGCAGACCGAACCCCTGCAAACCGGGGAATTTCTTGCGGGTATGTTCCAGAATGTTTTTGTCCATCCAGTACGGGAAAATATCAAGGTTCAGTTCTTTTGCCTCTTCGGCGGAAAGCAGCAAAGGATTTTTTTCCCGCGTGCTGATGGTGTCGAGTTCCGGCCAGATGGTCATGCCGGTCAGCTCGGGATATACCGGCGCGCCGAAAGGCTTGGATGTTGTTGTTCCGGCCAGCAGATTATCGTCGAAAAACTGCGGTTGTTTATTGCTCAGGAAAAAATTAACCGCCTTCGCGTAGCGTATTTCCATCGGCTCGGTTTTATCGGCCAGATCCCGCAGATAGCGCGTTACGTAGCGCGCTCTTTCAATGCAGACCTCCGGTTGAAGATTCAGCTGGGCCGTTCGCAGTTTGGCGATATTGGGCAAACTCTCCAGGGAGAATTGAGACAGGCGGATATCGTTCAATATGTTGGTTGTCATAACGACCTCCAGGTATTTTAGTCGGTTGAAGTTAAGGTAAAGCTTGTCAACGTTATTTACATATTTTTTTGTTTATTATAGCATATCCCCGTTCAACAAAGCGGTCCTTATCCGCAGGAGATGTTTTTGTTCACGGCAGCGCTGCTTCAAACAGATATGCGGTTGCATAAACGGCCAGCGGTATCGCGCCGACTATCGCTTTTTCCCAATCCTTGTTTTCTCCCGACAGCAGGCATTTGTTGAGTCTGTCGATTTCCTTGTCCATAGAAGCGTCGCTCAGTTCGTCACCTGCCCGCAGACGATGAAAATCGGTTTCAATATACTGGATGAAGGGTGCGGCCATTCCGTTAATTTCCAGTGCATAGGGCTCCGGCTGGGAGGGGTTCGCCGTCATCTTTTTCTTGAAGTTATTGTAGGCGGGCCGGCTTATTTTGTATTGGGGTTCGTCATAGACATATTGATTGGTGAATTTCTCAAAGAAATAGTGATCAACATAAGGCACCGCCGGATAGTTGCCCGCATGATGAGGGGCCGTCAGATCCTGAAGAAAATGCGCCGCCACGCCAAGATAAAATAATTTCAGATCCATCGATGCAGGAGGAAGAGATTTGTTAAAATACCGGGTAAAATTCATAACGGCGTGCTCGTGAATATCTTCATCAATGCCGTATCTCACCTTTTTTATGAATTCCAGCGCCTCGAGAGCCGTTTCCGGAAAGGCGTTGACCAAAAAATTACCCGGTACTCCGGCGCGGGTCTTGCCGTAAAAGTGTCCTTCAAAAATCAGATCGGACATGTCGCTTTTCGGCTGATCCGGGAAAGTGCAATATTCGTGAAGGGTGCCGGCGACGGCGGGGTCCAGCCCGATCAGTGCAGTCGCCTGGTCGGTAATGTATTGATGCGTGTTGAGTTTAATTTCCGGCGGAGCTTTATACAGGTTGTAGGATTGATGGATCAGAGCAATCAGTTTGTCGAAGTCGCCGAAGGCTTCAATCCTGCAGGCTTTATTAATTTTATCCCTCAGCAAAATACGTTTTTCTTCTCTCCCCATTTTTGTATAAACGTTCCTCTTAATGCGGAGGGGAGTTTTTACAACTTTATCAATGGTTTTTAATTTGGAGATGACATTATTGTATTCTTTCACTCCCGCTTTAAGATTGTCAATGGATTGTTTGTCCAGTTTGGCCCCCGTTCTTTTTGTCATGGCCTCCTCCGTGAAGGTATTATTAGTGTTGCTAATAATATATCTATAAAACCGCATAAACTCAATAACTTATTTCATTATGGCCGTGAAATGACCATGCAGCTCCGGAAGTTTGTCCCTAAGCCCGGAACGAAGAGAGGGAGCATGGAGATTGAGCGAAAAACTTTTCCAGCGCGATCAGGCCTGGACATCCACTTTAACCGGGTCGGCAAGATATTTATGCACCAGATCCAGCATGGTGGAAATTCTAAAAGGTTTGGAGAGGAAGGGGTAGTTGTGCTTTAATAATTCTTTGTTTAAGTCGCGCTTGATGTTGCGGAGACCGAAAAATCCGCTGATGTAAATCACTTTAATAGAAGGGTTGTGCCGGCGTATGTTGCGGACTAATTCCATTCCGCTCATTTTGGGCATGACAACATCCGTGAAGACCAGGTCGGGATTAAACGCCAGGAAGTTATGATAGCCGTCTTCGCCGTCTATGGCCACGCGTACTTCATAGCCTTCCATCAAAAATAAATTATGGAAGATTTTGCGCAGATGGGGCTCGTCTTCCACAAGAAGGATTTTTTTCTTCGGTTTAGGTTCTTCAGGAGAAGATTTTCGGAGAATGCCGATTATCTCCCTGTCGGAAGTCTGACCGATCAGCTTGTTGATATTGTTAAGCCTCTGCTGCAGAATGACGGCTTTCTCCTCGTTGCCGGGATTCAAATCAGGGTGATAGATTTTGCTCAACAGATGATAGCTGGATTTTATATAGGACAAAGCGCTTCCGGGGCCGAGCTCGCTGTAAATTTCGCGGGCCTTTTCCAGCAGACCAAGGAAGGACAGTTCCTGTTCGATCAAAATTAATTTATCCATGCTATTTTCAATTATGGTTTGGGGTGCTGTTTATAAAGATAATTTGAATGTCTTTTATTTTTTGGGCTAATTTGTTTTGAATGTCAAGAATTATGTTTGGCGGCCTCGTAAGAAGGCCGGATGCTAAGTGAATCCGGCGTATGCCGGGGGCGCTTCATTTTTTTCCGCGATCAGAAGCGGGCGCGGGATAATTTTTGAAACGAAAAATCAGTGCGCCCAGAATGCAGGATATTCCACCGGCCAATAGTGTAAGTCCGATGCCTGCTCTGGCGGCCAGACTTCCGGCCAGCAGGCTGCCGAAGGGCGCCATGCCCAGAAAAGAAACGGCGAATAAGCTCATCATCCGTCCGCGTTTATCATCGTCCACATTTGTCTGCAGCCAGGTGTTGCTGGAGGCGACCTGGATCATCATCCCGAAGCCGGCCAGAAAAATCAAGACCAAGGAAGTCCACAGTAAATGCGATATCGACAGGCCGATGAGGCCGAGGCCCAGAACGCAAACGGCAAGAGGAATGTTTTTGCGCAGGCCTTTGACGTTAACCCGGGAAGCCAGATAAAAAGCGCCGAGCAGGGCTCCCGCTCCCATGGCAGACATTAAAAATCCCAGAGTCTGCGGGCCGCCCTGCAGAATGTCTTTGGCATAGGCGGGTATGAGGACAATGAAAGGTATGCCGATAATGCTGGTCAGCGCCATCAGCAGGAGAATCGAGCGCATTTTGGGATCATAAAAAGCATAGAGAAATCCTTCTTTTAATTCCTCCAGTATGGCTTTGCCTTTAATTTTATTTTTCCGGTAAATTATCTGCATCGAAAAAAGAGCGTAAATAACGGCAATATAGCTTAGCCCGTTGACGAGGAAGCAAATTCCTTCGCCGCAGGCGGCAATTAAAATACCGGCGACAAATGGTCCTAAAAACCTGGTGCCATTGAACATTGCGGAATTGAGGGCAATGGCGTTGCCCAGGTCCCGCCGGTCCTCGATCATTTCAATAACAAAAGACTGCCTGGCCGGGACGTCAACAGCGTTTATACAGCCCATGAATAAACAAAGCCCGATTATCTGCCAGACGGCCACGATATCCGTCAGCACCAGCAACGCCAAGGTAAGAGCCTGGAGCATGGACAAAGACTGCGTCCAGACCAGGATCCGGTGCTTGTTTGTCCGGTCGGACCAGACGCCGGCAAACGGGGAAAGAACAAAGGTGGGAAACTGGCTGACGAAGCCCACGACTCCCAGCAAGAATACGGAATTGGTCATTCGGTAGACAAGCCAGCTTACGGCAATCTGCTGCATCCAGGTGCCCGTAAGGGATATGAATTGTCCGGTAAAGAAAAACCGGTAATTGCGGGACCGCAGCGCGCGAAAGGTAAATCGAAGTCCCCCGGTTATTTCAGCCGCCGTTTTGCGAAGATTCATAATAATTGGTCGGAAGTGGCAATTAACTGTTCAATGCCCGGCGAAATTATATTACTCGTAACGCAGGGCGTCAATGGGATTAAGCAGGGAAGCCTTGTAAGCCGGGTAAAAACCGAAAAATATCCCGACCAGACCGGAAAAGCCGAAAGCCAGAAGAATGGATAACGTGGATACAATCGTTGTCCAACCGGCGAAGACCGACAGCAGTTTGGAACCGGCAACCCCAGCGATTATTCCGAATGTTCCGCCGATTAAAGAAAGGGTAAGGGCTTCAATGATGAACTGAATGCGGATATCCCAGGTCTTGGCCCCGATAGCCATGCGAATGCCTATTTCCCGGGTTCTTTCCGTCACTGAAACCAGCATGATATTCATGATGCCGATTCCACCGATGAGCAGGGAAATGGAGGCGATCGCGCCCAGCAGTATCGTCATCGTCCTCGCGGATTCTTCCGCTACCTGCATCATTTGGGAAAGGTTTCTCACGGTGAAGTCGTCTTCCTTATTGGGGCCGCTGCGATGCCTCTGGCGCAGCAGTTCGGTAACCTGTTTTTCGGCGAGCTCCAGATGTTCAGCGCTCTTCGCCTTAACCATGATGGAACGCACCATCCCCGGAACGTGCGATGCGACAATCTTTTTCTGCGCCGTCGTTACTGGTATGTAGATGATATCGTCCTGGTCCTGTCCCATAATGGACTGGCCTTTGGGCTCCAGAACGCCGATCACCGTAAAAGGTACTTTCTTGATTCTGATAATCTGTCCGATCGGATCGATGCCGCCGAAAAGATTGTCCACAATGGTTTGTCCCAGAATACATACTTTGGTGGCGGAACGGATATCCTGCTCCAGAAAGTTTCTTCCGGCTACAAGCGCCCAGTCTTTCACTTCCAGAATGCCGGGGGATGTCCCGTTGATGCCCGTGGACCAGTTTTGATTGCCGTAGACAACCTGGGCGGCGGTATTAACCATGGGAGCAACAGCCCGGACTGCGGAGCATTCTCTTTCTATAGCTTCGGCGTCGCCCAGGGTCAGAGTGGAATAAGTGCCGCTGCCCATGCGGATGCCGCCCGCCGTCATACTGCCGGGAATCACCATGATCAGATTGCTGCCAATGCTGGCTATCTGCTGGGATATTTTTACGCTGGCGCCGGTGCCGACGGCGAGCATGGCGATAACTGAGCCCACCCCGATGATTATGCCCAGCATGGTGAGAAAAGAGCGCATTTTATTAACCCACAAGGCCAGCAGCGCGATTTTTAATGTTGAGTTTGTGTTGATCATTTCTTTATCACCGGTTCATCGCTCACAATACGGCCATCCAGAAAGCGGATGATTCGCTTGCTGAAGCCAGCAATATCCTGTTCGTGGGTAACGAGGATGATGGTCGTCTTAAATTCCGCATTCAACTGAACGAACAATTGCATGATTTCCACACTGTTTTTCGTATCGAGATTTCCGGTGGGTTCATCGGCTAAAATAACGGGCGCCTCATTGACCAGGGCGCGGGCTATGGCCACCCGCTGCTGCTGCCCGCCGGAAAGCTGATTGGGATGATGATTTTCGCGTCCTTCCAGGCCCAGTCTTTTCAGCGCGTTCAATGCTTTCTGCTTTCTTTCCCTCGCCGAAATCCGGTTATAAATAAGAGGCAGTTCGACATTTTCCAGAGCGGACGTACGCGGCAGCAGATTGAATCCCTGAAATACGAAGCCTATTTTCGTGTTGCGAATTTCGGCGAGTTCGTCTTTGCTCAAGCCGCCGATGCTTATACCGTCCAGCAGGTAGTCGCCGCTGGTCTGCTGATCCAGGCAGCCGATTACGTTCATGAAGGTGGATTTGCCTGATCCCGAAGGACCCATGATCGCCACAAATTCCCCGGCATCGATTTGAACGGAGACGTTATCCAGGGCGTGGACGTCATTTTCTCCCACATGATAATATTTACAAAGATTTATCGTTTCGATCAGCGTCATTTTAATTCCCTTAACGGATGAACGGTGGAGGACCGGCTGCCGAACCGGTTTTTTTCTTGCCGCCGGCAGCGTCATCGGTGATAATCTGCTGTCCTTCACTCAGACCGCCTTCCTTCACTTCCGTATAATTGCCGTCGCTGATGCCGGTTGTGATCTTTACCTGCTTTAGTTTTTTCTCCTCAAAAATCCAGACCCCCGGGCCTTTTGCCGCTTTTTGCGTATTGTTCTTAGCGCCGTTGCTAGCGGTTGTAGTCGGCTTAAAACGGAGAGCGGCGTTCGGCACCCGCAGCACCCCCGTTGCCGTCGCTGTTTCGATCAGGACATTGGCGGTCATTCCGGGTTTGAGCTTCAGATCGGCGTTGTCAACAGTTATGACGGTATCGTAAGTGACAACGTTGGAAACCGTTATCGGCGCATTGCGCACAACGGAAACTTTGCCGTGGAAAGTCAATTCCGGGTAGGCGTCAACTGTGAAAGTAGCGTTTTGCCCCGCCTCCATTTTGCCGATGTCCGCTTCATCAACATTTGTATTTATCTGCATCTTGGTTAAATCCTGCGCAATGGTAAACAGAGTGGGCGTCTGAAAACTGGCCGCCACCGTCTGGCCGACATCAACATTGCGGGAAATGACAATGCCGTCTACCGGAGAAAGTATGCGGGAATATTTTAAATTCACTGATGCGGCGTCCAGGGCGGCCGAAGTCTGTTGAATCTGCGCCCTGACGATCTTTATCTGTGCCTGTGCGGAAAGATAATTCGTTTCCGCCGTATCCAGATCGCTTCTGGCGATAAAATTTTTGGCGAAGAGCGTTTTGTTTCTTTCATAAGTCAGTTTTGCGTCCCGCAGCGTAACCTGTGCTTTTTCCAAAGATGCTTTGGCCGATATTAAATTGGCCTGCGCCTGTCCAACCTGAGCTTCAAAGACGGAGGGGTCGATTTGAGCCAGAAGTTGTCCTTTCTTCACCGGAGAATTAAAATCGACAAAAAGCTGTTTAATGGTTCCTGAAACCTGCGTTCCCACCTGGACGGTCGTTACCGCATTGACGGTGCCGGTTGCCGAAACCGTGGATTTAATATCGCCGCGGGTTATTTTTTCAGTGATGTATTTCGGTTCGTTTTTGTCAGACCGCAGAACAAAAAAGAGCCCCGCTCCCGCAGCAATCAGCACAATCAACGCAATAATAATTTTTTTCATCTGTTAACTCCCATTGCTTTTTGCAGACCCGCCTGCGCCAGCATGTAGTCGGACAAGGCGTTAATATAAGTCATCCTGGCGTTGCTTAAAGAAATCATGGCATCGGTAATTTCAATATGATTGCCCACGCCGGCTGAATATCGTCCGCGGGCCAGTTCCAGATTTTCTTCGGCCTGGCGGATAATTGTTTTGCCCGCTGCAATCCGCTCTTCAGCTTCCTTCATGGACAGGTATGCCGATTCTACCTCCAGCGCCACGTTCTGCATCAACGCGTCTTCGTTGGCAGTGAGGACATCTAAATTAGCCCGGGCTTCCTGTATTTGATATTTTGTGGAAAATCCGGTGAAGAGGGGAAAAGTTAAAGCCGCACCGACGTTCCAGCTTTTATTGTCATTATTAATCGATAAATCATCGCTGGCGTAGCCATAGGAAGCATTCCCTGACAGCGTCGGCAAATATTCTTTTTTGTTCAGCTCAATTGTTTTTTCCAGGCCTTCTTTTTTCCTGGCGACGGAAAGAAGATCGGGCCTGTTCTTGTAAGCGTTTTGCATTGCTTCAGCCAGCGGCATATAGTAAGGGCTGTAGCTTAAAACATCTTTTATTTCGTATTCGGGCGAATTGGTTATTCCCATTGCATTGTTGAGGTTTACCCTTGCCATCCGCAGGGCGTTTTCGGCCTTCACTAAAAGTATCCGGGCATTGCTTAAACTTACTTCGGCGCTGGTGACATCAATTTTGGAGCTTTTTCCCGCTTCAAAATAGGCCTGTGCTATTTCGTAGTGCTGCTGGAACGAACTGACGGTTTCCCGTGCCACATCGCGGCTCATTTTCCCCTGCAGAAAGCCGTAATAATATTGTTTGACATTGTAAATAACCAGACTTCGGGCATCGAGCAGGTCGGCTTCGGACGATTCTTTATTCAAGCTTTGTATTTCCACCTGGGTGGAGGTCTTGCCAAAATCAAAAATGTTCTGACTTAAGTTCAAATAACTGGAATAACGATCATAGGGATCGCTTCTGGACAGTGATGATGATGAGGACGGTCCGATTCGATCATAGCCGGACTGCAGGGTGAGCTGCGGAAAATAATTTGCTCTGGCCTGGCCGATCTTGCTTTCCTTTGCCCTTATTGTAGCTGCTGCGGCGAAGAGATTGGGATGCTGCCGCAGGGCGATATTAATACATTGCTGTAAATTAAGAACATCGCCGCTCTTTATCTGTTCGGCCCCGAAAGCATTGGAACAGATCAGCAACACTAGTAAAAATCCTGAGAAAATTTTCTTCTTCATAGCTTATCCTGTTTTTCAAAATGCTGTGCGAACATGCAGCTGGAACGGTCGACAAAAAATGCGCAAAATCCACTCTGGAACGTTATCCTATCTACCTCGTTCAACTCAAGTCTTTTGCCGCAGAAATATCAACATAATTAATTTTCCGCCGGCATCCGGATACTCGGCTTCATAAGCAAGGCTTGTGCCGGGGCCGTAATTAAATTATAAGTACTTGTTAATAATGGATAATAGGGGATATTAATTATAAAATGAGCTGGGAGAGGGTGGGTATTATGTATCCAGCCACTGCCTTTGGTGGATACATAATACCCGGATAATAATGGTTTATCCGCTGAAAAGACTGGATGGCGTGAATCTTAAATCCTCTTCACGTGCTTGTTGGTTGCAGTAATTAAACGATTATCCGGCGATTGATTTTGAATTCTTTTGTCTTTGCAGTGTGCGGTGAATTGTTTCTTTTCCTGCCGGGGTCTGTTAATTGGCTGATTCCTGTTTTTTCTCCAATAAACTGGTTATTATTTGATAATTTTTATCGGAGACGGATTTCAGGCCTTCGATACTTTTCGTGTATGACAAAAGCCAGTCATTGATAGCTTTTTTTCCGCCGGCCGGAATCCAGGCAGTTTTTTCGACGACACCGGAAGCAATGCGCCGGGAGTGATCCTGCACCGCCAGCATGGTTTTAAAAGTGTTGTCAATGGTTATTTTGTTTATTTCCATCAGTTGTTTCGACATTTGCATTGTTTTCATTATATTACCTCCGTAACATTTATTTAATATATTCATTTATTTATAACTATCATTCAATAATTGTGGTTGATCCGGCGTCTTTATGCCGGTATATAAAACAGCCGGGCATCTATATCTTGAGGATTAAATAATTAAGTTTTATTTCAATAAATTACAATACTAATTAAATTGGCAATTAATGGATAGAAAATATACCTAATTGTCGAAAAAGGGGGATCTAAGCTACGAATTACGTTAAATATCTGGAAGAATTGAAGGCGGGCCAAAAGGGGCTTAATCCTTTTTTGGATTTTATGGAAATTAAACTGGAAGAAATGAGAGAAGGTTATGCCAGATTTCGGATGCCTGTCCGTCCGGAATATTTGCAGGGGGCGGATTCCATGCAGGGCGGCCTTATTGTGGCCATGGGTGATGAAGCCATTGCCCATGCCATGATGACCGAGCTGCAGCCCGACGAAGGCTTAACCACAGTCGAACTGAAAAGTAATTTTCTGGCCGGGGTGAATTCAGGCGAATTAATTGCCGAGGCAAGCGTTTTCAAGAAGGGACGCAGCCTGCTGATCGGTGACTGTCTGGTTACGGATGAGCACGGCAAAAACATTTGCCGTGTTTCGGCGACCTTTCTCCTGTTAAAAAGCAAATCTCAAAAGGAGGTTCCCGAAGTTTACGAGGCATGAAAAGCCCTCATCGCCTGAAAATTGTTAATTTATGACTTTTGACGAGTTCATCGGAAATAAAAATTTCTTTGATTGACCGGCAGGACTAAATTTGATAGCTCAAATCAAATAAATTCGTTCATTATCAGGGAGATAAAAAAGTGATCGATCTGCACACCCATACAATTTTCAGCGACGGTGATTTAATACCGTCGGAACTGGCGCAGCGCGCGTATGTCGCCGGTTACAAAGTAATAGCAATAACCGATCATGCGGATCATTCCAATTATGACTTTATTATTCCCCGCCTGATCAGGTCGTGTTTAAAGATAACCGGCAACGGCAATATAATTGCCCTGCCGGGAATTGAGCTGACCCATGTTGACCCGCGTGATATCGCCGAGCTGGCCTCCGAGTCGCGCAGGCTGGGGGCAAAGATCATTGTTGTGCACGGCGAAACGCCGGTGGAACCGGTGCTTGCCGGCACCAACATGGCGGCGCTACAGGCGGACATCGATATTCTGGCTCATCCGGGTTTGATCACGGCGGAAGAAGCCGGGCTGGCCGCGACCCGCGGCATTCATCTGGAAATTACAACCCGCAAAGGCCATAGCCTGACCAACGGCCATGTCGCCAAAATGGCGCGCCAATACAAGGCAAAACTTGTCCTCGACAATGACGCCCATTCCCCCTCGGATCTGGTCGGCAGAGAAATGGCTGTTAAAATTGCCAGGGGCGCAGGTTTGACGGATGAAGAAATAGAGATCATGTTTGCCAATTCACAAGATATTGTCCGGAAGGTGCAGGGGTGAGAGAACCATACGGCAGTCGTCCTTCTGGAGTCAGTGTTCATAATTATTCGATAAAATAGACATAAATGAGAAAATCATGAAAATTGACATTGATCAACTTACTGAATCCGAGCTGATTGGTCTAAACCGGCGCATCGTTGAACGTCTTCGGTTTCTCCAACATATGCGGACGCATGTATCCATGCTGGAGTTTTCCATCGGCGAAAGAGTCTGCTTTCAACCTGATGATCGACCGGTTATTTCCGGCATCATTACAAAATACAACCAAAAAACTGTTTCCATTGTCACTGAGACTGGAGAACGCTGGAATGTTTCTCCCTCCCTGCTGAGAAGAGCCGAGACAAAAAACAAAGCAAACGGAATAAAAAATAATATCATCAAGCTTCCTAAAAAATGAATTTGGTTATTAATGTGTATAATTTAAAACATTATACACACAGGGGGTAAGAGATGAGGACCAATGTGGTTTTGGATGACGAACTGATGGCGTCCGCTCTCAAAGTGTCCGGTCTTAAAACGAAAAAGGATGCTATAGAAGAGGGATTAAGGCTTCTAATACAAGTGAAAAGCCAGAAAGAAATCAAGCGTTATCGTGGAAAACTGAAGTGGTCCGGCAACCTCGATGAGACGAGGTTGGATAAATGATCCTTGTTGGTTCCTCTGTATGGATAGACTAATTTAACGGTGCTGAAACATCTCAGACGGATTGGCTCGATTCTTCGCTCGGCAACATACCCATCGTCATAGGTGATCTTATCCTAACTGAGGTTCTCCAGGGATTCCAGAGTGATAAGGATTTTAAAATAGCCAGGGATCTGCTCTTAGGAATTCCATTTGTTCAGATGAGTGGTAAGTCATTGGCATTAGAGAGCGCCATGAACTATAGATATCTGAGGAAGAAAGGTATCACCGTTAGAAAGAGGAAAAATGAATAAAGCTTACGTGCATGGTTATGATCAGCGGGAAAACATCCGGTTGCAGGATCAGGCCTCGACCCTCGTCGAACTGCTGCACTCTGATACAACGTATCCGGCGGAAAGCCGGGTTCTGGAAGCGGGCTGCGGAGTCGGTGCGCAAACGGTGACGCTGGCGAAAAACAGTCCGGACGCCTTGATCACTTCCATTGATATTTCCGCAGCATCTCTGAATGAAGCCCAAACAAGAGTGACTGCGGCGGGCCTGACTAATGTTCATTTTGCACAGGCGGATATTTTCAACCTGTCCTACTCACCTGACTGCTTTGACCATATTTTTGTCTGCTTCGTTCTGGAACACCTCGCGGAGCCTGTCGAAGCCCTGCACAAATTGAAAACGTATTTGAAGCCGGGCGGTACGATCACCGTCATCGAAGGCGATCACGGTTCGACATATTTTTATCCGGACAGCGAAGACGCCCACAGGGCGATCCAATGTCAGGTAGAATTGCAGAGGCGCGCCGGCGGCAACGCCATGATCGGGAGGGAGCTTTATCCCCTGTTGCTAAATGCTGGATATAGTTCCATTTCTGTTTCTCCCCGTATGGTTTACGTCGATTCCAGCAAGCCGGGGCTGGTCGAAGGTTTCACAAAAAGGACTTTTACGGCCATGATCGAAGGTGTCCGGGAAGCGGCTCTTAAGGCGGGCATAATCGAACAGCGGTCTTTTGAAAAAGGGATCAAAGATCTGTACCGGACTGCCGAAGCAGACGGCGTGTTTTGCTATACTTTCTTTAAAGCGGTGGCAGTAAAGTGAGCGTCGGCCGCGTTGTTACTCTTGATCATTGAAACGACCGTTTTTAATAAGCCAACAGAAGGAGAGAAAACCCATGGATAAAATCAAAATAAGCACCGATGCGGCTATGCTGTATCCCATGCCGATGGTATTGGTAGGTTCTGTTGTCGAGGGAAAGCCTAATTTCATGGCCGTCGGCTGGATCTCCAAAGTTAATTTCAAACCTTCACTGTTTTCCATAGCATTGGGGCCGCATTACACCAATAAGGGAATTGAGGAAAATCAACAATTCAGCATTAATATTCCTGATGCGTCCCTAATCGAGAAAACCGATTACTGCGGAATTTTCTCCGGAGCAAAGACCGATAAATCAGGACTCTTTGATGTCTTTTACGGGGAACTGGTTAATGCCCCGCTTATTCGGGAATGTTCGGTTTGTATGTCGTGCTCGCTATATGAAGTAGTCAAGCTGCCGGTGGATACGCTCTACATTGGAGAGCCGAAAGAAGTTTTTACGGAAGATAAATATTTAACCGCCGGTCACCTGGATATAAAGAAAATCAATCCTTTCACCTTAACAATGCCGGACAATAACTACTGGTCTGTTGGTGAAAATCTTGGAAAGGCCTGGGGCATAGGCAAAAATTTGAAGAAAAGGTGATGCCTGATTGGGATCAAAAATTGAAAGTATATCAGGTTGTTGTCCTAAACAGTTAAAATAAATGGTTAAAACACCGGAGATAGTCGCTGATATTGTTAAAGCAGTTTCTGAGAAATTGGGACGCGAAGCAATATTTAGAAAAGTAAATAATCGCGATGAGTATTTTGTTTTAGATTTGGCATTTTCATATTTTCAAAGAGCTGACAGAAATAGACGAAATGATTATCGCGGCGGTTATTTATTCTTTGAAAAAGATGGGATAAATTATTTGTTGTTCGTTTTGGCACATACGCCAATAATGACGTCGTTTTTTAAAAACAATTTTGACTATGACGTGTTTAAACACATCATTCTTAATACTGCACAATACAGAGACGAGCATTTCTTACGTTTTAAAAAAGACGGCAAAAATGAAAGAATTAAAACAACAAATGTTCAAGAGTACCTCCACGAACTAGACGAAATCGAGAAGAATGGTTTTGCAAGGTCAGTATTTGGCAAAGACTCTAAAGGCAAAACCGGTGTGGGAAATATTTTCGTTGTGTGTCTCGGTAGAGGATTCGATCAAAAGGACATCGGCGAAATAGTTGATAAGAGTTGGTATTTATTTTTATGGCTATACCCTTCAAAGCCTGTTTTTACAAGAAACGCGTCGTTAAATAGAAGCCTTCAAAAGATCGAGGCCAAGTGTGAAATTGGTAAGATTAAGAATCTTCCTCAAAGCATTCTCAGCTCAGTTTGTTCAGGGCGAATCGAAGCTGCACATATCAAACCATACAAACATGGTGGTTCGGATAAATTGTCTAATGGTTTATGGTTGTGCAATTATCATCATCGAATCACAGAAGGTAAGTTAGAAGGCTGTCGGGATATAGATAAATTTGACGTTAACTATAAGAAACGCATAACAAATAAGGATTAAGTTGGAGCAACCCGCTGCGCTGCTCCAGCTTAGCTTTTCGGATTCAAAGAAAGGAAGATAAATGGTTACTGGAAATCGTAAACGCATCTTTGGTGATAAGGTAGCATTTAAATCTCTTTCATGTGCACCAGTAAATGAACTTGGTGTTGTATATCTATTCGGCGTTCTCCATGATACTTTCGACTTTAAAATTGAGTCCATCCAGTCTGGTTATCCTGACTGCATTGCGCGGCGGAAAGTTGGAAAGAATCGTTGGGAGGAAGTAAGGATTGAATTTGAATATGATAGCCGCTCATTTAAGTCTCACGGCCACGAGCCATCCGGTGTTGATATCATAATATGTTGGAAGCATAACTGGAGAGAATGTCCAAAAGAAATTGAGGTTATTGAATTGTCGTCACTGCTTGCAGATGCTGAACAAATTGATAGTGAAATAAAAAAGAAAAAAACACTAACAGAATGGCAATTATTTGCACAAGAGAAACGCCTTGATGGTTTATCTTTTACTAAAATAGCACAACTATGGAATAAAACTAAAAAAAGAAAAAATATCCAACCTCTCGCTACAGCCGGGAGCGGCCCGCTTGGCAACTCCGACTGAGCTTTTCGTTCTGTCTAGCCCAATGGGAGGACGCATCTCTTAATTCACAAGAGAGCTATTCCTTTTCCTCCGAAAGATACGTATTTTCCTAACATCATGTATCCAAAAGATAAGACAGGCCTTTTTTGTTTTTTTAGAAAAATATTCATTTCCCCCCTTGATAATTACTATATGTAGTGGTATTGTATCGAGCAACCCCAATATATAGCGTCATCGGGGTTAAGTAATAATAGTTTACGGAGGGGCGGATGAATACGAAAATCAAGAAAAGAGACGGCCGTTTAGTCAAATTCAATGCGGAAAAAATAACCAATGCCATCGCTAAAGCCGGCGCCGCTACAGGCGAATTCGATGTTCAGGAAGCCCGTAAATTGACCATAAAGGTTTTAAACCTGTCCGATAAGTTATTTGACGGTAAGGTCCTTAATGTGGAAGAGATTCAGGACATCGTGGAAGAAGTTCTTTTGCTCTCTCCATACCGGAAAACAGCTAAAGCCTATATTATTTACCGTGACCAGCATGCCCGTCTGCGTGAAATCGCCAACAGGATGGAAGTTGATCTGGTGGATCAATATCTGAAAAAGTCCGACTGGAAGATTAATGAAAACAGTAATATGGATTATTCGCTGCAGGGCTTGAACAACTATATTTCCTCCGAAGTCAGCAAAGTCTACTGGCTCAACGAAATATATACTCCGGAAATCAAAAAAGCTCATAACGACGGCGATTTCCACATTCATGATTTGAGTCTGCTTTCCGTATACTGCGTCGGCTGGGATTTGTACGATTTGCTTTTGCAGGGTTTTCGGGGCGTTTCCGGCAAGGTGGAAAGCAAACCGGCCAATCATCTGCGCAGCGCCCTGGGCCAGGTTGTGAACTTCTTTTACACTTTGCAGGGGGAAGCGGCGGGAGCGCAGGCCTTTTCCAATTTTGACACCCTTTTGGCTCCCTTCATCCGTTACGACAAACTGAAATTTACGGAAGTAAAACAGGCGCTTCAGGAATTTATTTTCAATATCAACGTTCCCACCAGAGTCGGGTTTCAGACACCGTTCACCAATGTGACGCTCGATGTTACCGTTCCCAAATACTACGCGGATCAGAACGTAATCATCGGCGGTCAACCGCAAAAGGAAACTTACAAAGAATTCCAAAAAGAAATGGATCTTTTTAATAAAGCTTTCCTGCAGGTGATGGCCGACGGCGACGCCAAGGGAAGAGTATTTACGTTCCCGATTCCGACTTACAATATTACTAAGGATTTTCAATGGGACGATCCCAATATGTGTGATTTGTGGGAAATGACGGCCAAGTATGGCGTTCCATATTTTTCCAATTTCATTAATTCCGACATGAATCCGGAAGACGCCCGGAGCATGTGCTGCCGTCTGCGCATCGACAATCGCGAACTGGAAATGAGGGGCGGCGGACTTTTTGGTTCTAATCCGCTGACAGGGTCTATCGGCGTGATAACCATAAATATGCCGCGTATCGGGTATCTCTCCAGCTCCAAGAAGGAATTTCTGCTGCACCTGGAGAAGCTTATGGAAGTGGCCAAGGAGAGCCTGGAGACCAAGAGGAAGGTTCTGGAGAAATTCACCGCAAGTAATCTCTATCCCTATACCAAATATTACCTGCGCGGGGTGAAGGAAAGATTCAACGAATACTGGAAGAACCATTTCTCCACTATCGGGCTGGTGGGAATGAATGAAGCCTGCCTGAATCTGTTGGGTGCCAATATCGCTTCGGCGGAAGGCCAGGCTTTTACTAAGCAAGTTCTCGATTTCATGAGAAAGAAGCTGGTCCAATTCCAAAAGGAGACCGGCAATAATTATAATCTGGAATCGACTCCGGCGGAAGGCACTTCCTATCGTCTGGCCAGAATTGATAAAGAAAAATACACCGACATTATTTGCGCCACCGCTAATGAACATAATCATGCAGAACCGTTTTATACGAATTCTACGCAATTGCCGGTAAATTATACTGATGATGTTTTTGAAGCACTCGATTTGCAGGATGAAATTCAGGTAAAATATACGGGCGGTACGGTATTTCATACCTTTGCGGGAGAGAGAATCGACGATCCCGAAGCAGTGAAAAGATTAATTAAAAAGATGTGCTACTCTTATCATTTGCCTTATATAACTTTCACTCCTACTTTTAGTGTTTGTCCGTCGCACGGGTACATAAAAGGTGAAAAGGAAAAGTGCCCGACCTGCGACGATTATTGCGAGGTTTATTCCCGTGTGGTAGGCTACCTGCGGCCGGTTAAACAATGGAACAAAGGCAAGCAGGAAGAATTTGGTCTGCGGCAGGAATTCAGCTTTCAATAAATACTGAAGCGGCGATCCTATAATTCCATTTCTAAATCAATGATGATATCGAGGCGGCAAGGAGGAGGCAACGAGGCGTATTATACATACGTTGAGGAAGCCGACAACGCTGCCAACAAAGATAGCGCTTGATTTAGAATTGGAATAATATGACCGGATACAGCGTTTAATTGTATTCCCTGTTTTGGCGACGAAATCAGAGCAGGAATCACCTCTGGATTTGTGTGACTTGTCTGCGGCCGCGCGTGCCCTCTCTAAGCCTTCAAATTATAAAGGTATTATTTAAGGCCAGCCTCGGCAACCTTGTCTTTGGGTTATTGGCGGCTTAATCATCGGCGGCTGCGGCAAAGCGGATATTTGAACTTATTTTATATTAATGTAAAGGAAATAGATAATGAAGATCGGCGGCTTGCAAAAAGTATCACTTATTGATTATCCGGGCATGATTTGCGCCACTGTTTTTTTACAGGGATGTAATTTCCAGTGCTCCTATTGCCATAATCCCGAACTGGTAAATCCACAGTTGTTTCAACCCTGTCTGAGCGAAAAGGAAGTTTTGGATTTCCTGAAGGAACGCCGGGGAAAGCTCGACGGCGTGACAATAACCGGCGGCGAACCGACTATCCAGAATGATCTGACGTCTTTCATAAAAAAAATAAAAAAATTGGGGCTGGCGGTTAAACTGGATACCAACGGATCTCGGCCCCAGGTTATTCAAGCTCTTCTCGATGAAAAATTGCTTGATTTTATTGCCATGGATATAAAAGGGCCGTTGGACAAATACGAAAGTATTGTTGATGCAGCGGTTGACTGTAAAGAAATAGAGAAAAGTATAAAGATTATTTTAAAATCTAAAATCCCCCATGAATTCCGGACCACAATCGTCCCGTCGCAGCTTGCCTCCAAAGACATTCTTAAAATCGCGAAGTTGATTTCGGGCGCAAAAAAATATGCCTTGCAAAAATTTATACCGGGAAAGACTCTGAAGAATAAGTTTTCTGAAGAGAAAACCTCTTCGCCGGAAGAATTGGAAAAAATGAAAAAACGCCTTGAAAAGGAAGTATCTTCTGTTGTAATCCGGTAAATCAACGGTTTACAGAAGGCTATCCATGAGTCCCAATAATGAAAAACCTCTTTCCGGCGGCAGCAACGATTATCGTGCAGTAAAAAAGTTTCTCGACGGCCTCATTACGGAAGTCCAGCAATTTGCAGAAAACCAGCGTATCCTGATCAAAAAACTTACCGAAATTGGCACCGCACTTTCCGCTGAAAGAAATCTGGATCGGCTCCTGGAAATGATAGTCGACGAGGCCTGCAAGTTTACCAATGCCGATGCCGGAGCGCTTTATATATTGTCTGATGACGAGTCCGAGCTTAATTTTGCGATTGTTCAGAACAATTCGCTGGATTTGCGCCTGGGCGGCGCCGGCGGGGAAATTACGTGGCCGGCCATAAAACTAAAGGATGCCGCGGGCCGCGTCAATATTGCCAATGTTTCCGCTTATGTTGCTGTTACCGGTGAACCGGTAAATATCGCTGATGTCTATCATGCCGGGGAATTCAATTTTGAAGGAACGAAAAAATTCGACTCCAGGACCGGTTATCGTTCCCGGTCCATGCTGGTTGTTCCCCTGCGCAATCATGAAAATGACATTATCGGAGTTTTGCAGCTCCTTAATGCCCTGGACCCGGCAACAGGTGAAATAATATCTTTTCCCCCCGGATACGAGGATATGGTTCTTTCTTTAGCGTCGCAGGCGGCCATAGCTCTTTCCAATAACCGCTTGATTTTTGATCTGGAGAATCTGCTGGAATCATTCGTCCGAACAATAGCCACGGCCATTGATGAAAAATCTCCTTACACCGGCGGTCATGTGCGCCGGGTTGCCCAGTTGACAATGACCATGGCCCGGAAAATAAATAATGTCAGGTATGGAAAATTTGCCGGCACTCAATTGTCCGATGATCAACTGCGGGAGTTAAGGATAGCAGCGTGGCTGCATGATGTCGGTAAGATCACTACACCGGAATATGTCATTGATAAAGCCACAAAGCTCGAAGCGGTGCATGACCGCATCCACGACGTAAAAACGCGCATGGAGCTAATTAAAAAGGATTACCTGGCGAAGATAATCAAAAATGCCCATGATGTTAAAATCGCGTCCAAAATCGAAGAATTGGATAAGGACTACGAGTTTCTTGTTGAAGCCAACAGCGGCAGTGAATTTCTCGACGATGATAAAATCGCCAGAATAAAAGAAATCGCCAAACATCAATGGAATAACAACGGTCAGTCTAATCCGCTTCTTTCGGACGAAGAGGTCTATCATTTGTGCATCCGGAGCGGCACGCTTACCCAGGAAGAAAGAAGCATCGTCAACAATCACGTTCTGGTTACCCAAAAAATACTTTCTCATCTGCCGTTTCCCAAAAAAATGCGTCATGTCGCTGATTATGCGGCGGCCCACCACGAAAAGCTCGACGGCACCGGCTATCCTCTGGGGCTGAAAGGCGATCAACTTTCCCTGCAATCCCGCATTATCGCCATTGCCGATATCTTCGAGGCTCTGACCGCCAAAGACCGGCCCTACAAGAAAGGCAAAAGCGTAACGGAGGCTTTGGAGATCATGGGTCGAATGGCCAGGAATAAACACATCGACGCCGAATTGTATGAGCTGTTTGTTCAAGAAAAGATTTACGAGGAGTATGCGAGGAATAATTCGGTTCCCCACCACGACTGAGGGGGACGGCTTCGTAAAATGCCCATATGCTGCGTTGCGCTGCATCCGTAGTCACTGCGGCGTATGCAAAAATACACCTCATGCCTCCGGCTTCGCGCGCCTTGCCTATGAACATTTTACGAAGCAGTGTATAGCGAGGTTCAGGTTAATGTAAAGGATACATACTTCAAAACAAGGGGTTGCAACCCCTTGTTCTCTTGGCTGGTTCAATCTCAATGTCATTGACTTAAGAAAATTAACTTCTAAATCCCCCTTTCGTAAAGGGGGACAAAGGGGGATTTTTATTGCACTTTGTAAAATCTCCCCCAACCCCTCTTTAGAAAAGAGGGGGGTGTAGTGCTTAAGTCAACGACATTGGGTTCAATCTTGCAAATTGAATCGTAACGTTAAAACCGAACTGTTTTGAATGTACGGCACATTCGTCATGCTGGGGGCAGGAAAATTAAATTTTGTGATGTGTAAATACATGGTTCAATCGAAGGACGATTGAACCAACAAATAATGTTGCCAGTGGCCTGGATTGTGTCGTGATCCCCGTTTGTCATTGCCCAAATTGATTGGGCAATCCAGTATTGTTTTTTTCTGGATTTCCCCCCCCCCTTATCAAGTACGGGGCATGCTTATCTTCTCATTGTCATTCGCAAGGAAATGACAGAGGTGCATGGCATGGCCAGGTTCTTCAAATTAAAGCCAGACTGTCGGCGACGGCCAGGCCGGAGATTGTCGGCTTTAAAAATCCCCGTTCTACCGTAACGAGATTGTTTTCCCGCAGCTTTTCAATCACCTGTTTTTTTGCGGCCAGTAAGTCCAGACCGTATTTTTTCTGATAAAGCTTCAGGTCGATTCCGGCTCTGGTGCGCAGCCCCAGAAACAAAGCTTCTAATTGCAGTTGATCCGGACTGAGTTTCTCCGCACCATCCAGCGGCATTTTGCCTTCTGCCAGCTCCTTAATATAATCCCTGACCGAAGGTTTGTTCCACCAGCGTTTGCTGTCCAGGAAAGAATGCGCGGCCGGGCCCAGGCCCAGGTAGGGCGCATGCCGCCAGTATTTCATATTGTGCCTTGATTGAAACTCTTCTGTGCGGGCGAAATTGGAGACTTCATAATGAATGTAACCGGCGGCTTCCAGTTGGGAGGAAGTGGTCAGGAAAAATTTCAATTCCTGATCTTCCGTCAGCACGGAAAGATTTTCTTTTGCGTATCGTTGATATAGCGGCGTCTGGGCATCCAGCGATAGCTGGTAGCAGGAAATATGCTCCGGTTCCAGAGCAACGGCTTTCTGTAAAGTGTTTTTCCAGGACTCGATGCCGGCGCCATGGACACCATAAATCAAATCTATTCCCAGATTATCAAAACCGGCTTGCCTGGCGGCGTCGATTGATGCAAGTGCATCTTTGGTCGAATGTCTGCGCCCCAGAAATTTTAAGATTTTGTCGGAAAAAGATTGGATGCCGATATTCAAACGGTTGATGCCGATGCTCTTCAGCGCTTCCAAATATTCGCGGGAGATATCTCCGGGGTTGGCTTCCAGGGTTATTTCGGCATCGGCGGCAATTTTGTAGTTTTTATATAAGGACGATAAAATGTCTGCCAGTTGTCCGGCTTTCAGCAGGGATGGGGTGCCGCCGCCGATGTAAATGGTGTCAAACGAAGCGAAATATTTGCGGTAAAATTTAATTTCCTTCTGCAGCGCCGCCAGGTAATCCGGGATAAGACGAAGAGATTCAATCGAGTAAAAACTGCAATAAGTGCATTTGCTCAGACAAAAGGGGACGTGGATGTAAAGGCCGGCGTTAGTCATTGTCCGACTTCAATACCGCCAAAAACGCACTCTGCGGGATGCTGACCGAGCCGATCATCTTCATGCGTCTCTTGCCTGCTTTTTGCTTTTCCAGCAGTTTTCTCTTGCGGGTAATATCTCCGCCGTAGCACTTGGCCGTTACGTCTTTGCGGAAAGCGCTGATGGTGCTGCGGGCGATAATTTCTCCGCCGATGGCTCCCTGAATGGCGATCTTGAACATCTGACGAGGAATTTCTTCCTTAAGACGGTCGCAGGCTAAAAGCGCGCGGGCGCGGGCGCGTTCCCGATGGACGATTTGCGAGAGGGCATCAACCTTTTCGCCGTTGACCAGAATATCCATCAATACCAGAGTGCTTTCGCGGTAATCGATGATGTCGTAATCAAAGGAACCATAGCCCTGAGTTACGGATTTGAAGCGATCATAAAAATCGTAGATAACTTCCGCCAGCGGCATTTCATAAGACAACTCAACCCGTCCCGGACCGGTATAGTTCATGTTGGAATTGACGCCGCGTTTTTCCATGCACAACTTCATTACTGCGCCAAGATAGCGCTCGGGAAGCATCATGGTGGCGCGGATGTACGGCTCTTCTCCTTTGGCGATTTCTATGGGATCGGGGTAGTGGGTCGGGTTGTCCACGTAAAACGTTGAGCCGTCTTTGAGCGTAAAACGGTAGCGAACGCTCGGTACGGAAAGAATAATGGACAGATCAAACTCTCTTTCCAGGCGCTCCTGGACGATGTCCAGATGCAGCAGGCCTAAAAAGCCGCAGCGGAAGCCTTGTCCTAGCGCCGCGGAAGAGTCCTTTTCATAAATGAATGAGGCGTCGTTGAGCTTGTATTTTTCCAGGGAATCAGCCAGATCCTGATAATCGTCGGAGGCGATGGGATAGATGGAGGCAAAGACCACCGGCTTGACTTCCTTAAATCCGGGCAGCGGTTGGCTGCAGGGCCTGTCCTGCAGGGTGATCGTATCACCCGTGCGCACATCCGAGACGGTCTTTACACCGGCGATAATGTAGCCCACTTCCCCGGCGCTGAGTTTTTCCCGTTTGGCGCGGTTCAGCAGAAAATGTCCCACTTCTTCCACTTTGTAAATGGCGTCATTGGACATGAATTTAATCAGATCGCCGCTTTTAACGCTGCCTTCGAAAATACGGCAGTGGATTATCGTGCCACGGAAGGAGTCGTACTTGGCGTCGAAAATCAAAGCGGCCAGGGGATTCGCCGTATTTCCCTGAGGCGGTGGAATACGTTCAACAACGGCTTCCAGAATTTCTTCTATGCCGATTCCTTCTTTGGCTGAACATTTGATGTGCGTGTCCGGATCCAGCCCCAGTTCCGAATCGATTTCTTCCAGCGCACGGTCAACATCGGCGGAAGGCAGATCAATTTTATTGATGATCGGTATGATGGCGAGATTATGTTCCATCGCCAGATACAGGTTGGCCACTGTCTGAGCCTGCACACCCTGGGCGGCGTCGATTAACAGCAAGACTCCCTCGCAGGAGGCGAGCGACCGGGAGACTTCATAAGAGAAATCCACATGGCCCGGCGTGTCAATCAGATTCAGAATATACTCTTTTCCGTCTTTGGCCCGATAAGGCAATGAAATGGCGTTGCTTTTAATAGTGATGCCGCGTTCGCGCTCAATGTCCATGTTGTCCAGCATCTGATCCTGAAAATTTCTTTCATTGCAGACGCCGGTAAATTGAATCAACCGATCGGCCAGCGTGGACTTGCCGTGGTCAATGTGGGCGATAATACTGAAATTTCTTATATTTTCCATAAATGTATTAAAAAAAGCCCTCCAAGCTGCGGAAGGCTTTTATATTTAATCTGGATGTTGCTGGTTATGCAAGTTTCTTCAACAGATCTTCGGATACTTCCTTCACGCCTGCACTTCCGTCAACAATGATTACTTTGGTTCTCTCCTTAAAATAGTTCACGCCGGCCAGTGTACCGGTCTTCGTGTCATAGTAGATGCCGTGGCGTTTGTCGATGGCGTCGACATCCTGATCGTCGGCGCGGGTGGATAACTCCTCGCAACCACAGACGCGGCAGACTAATTTACCGTCTTTTTCAGCAGGCTTGATGGCATCGATATAAATATTGTTGGGATGATTGTTGTCGTTTTTACAAAGTCTGCGTCCCATGATGCGTTTCTTGGCCGTTTCCCGATCGAGATCGATTTCGATGACGTAGTCAAGTTTGATGTTTTCTTTCTGCAACGCCGCCCAGAGTGCTTCGGCCTGCGCCAGGTTGCGGGGGAAACCGTCCAGAAGCCAGCCGTCTTTGCAATCAGGTTCCTTTAACCGGTCCAGGATCATCGGGATGGTGATATCGTCGGGAACGAGTTCTCCCTTGTCGATGAAAGCTTTTGCCTTTTCTCCCAGAGGTGTCTTCTTGGAAATGTTCTGCCGGAAAATAACACCCGTTTCGATATGGGGTACGCCATATTTCTTTTGCACTATGGCTCCCTGAGTTCCTTTGCCGCTGCCGTTAGGTCCAAAAATGAGAATATTCACTTTGTTTAATCCCTCCCTGAAAGGTATTTGTTATATTAAGCTGCTGCATCGGATGGCTATGAAAAGCCTGCTGTCGATGCGGCAATCTTAATAATGTCCAGATAAAGTAGATTTATAGAACGGTCTTATAATGTATTGTTGAATTTTTCGCAATGGATAAAAAAGAAAGCATGAATATGGCGGTAAAAGTCAGCCTGACACTTGTTTTTCTATGGCATTAGGTAGTTGAATTTGAGCCGCTCTGGACGGGCCGGAGAAGTCTTGGCGGGTGCCGGTTTGCTGCTGAGATCCTTAATTTCCCGGTTGATGGCGTCCGAGCGCCCGGAACCCGGGGGGAAATAATCCAGTGCTTTTTTAAAGTGAAAAAGGGCACTCTCCTTTTTGTTGATTTTTTTGAAATACAGACCAAAATTATAATGGGATTCGTCCAGTTTGTTTAATTTGCCATAGGTCATGGCGATGTAATAATGAATATCGATTTCGCCATCGATTTTTTTGTCTTTCAGTTTTAAGAAGCATTCCAGAGCGTTTTCATATTTGCCCTGGACTTCATAAGCCTTTCCCAAAGCTAGGATGACTGCATCGTTGTCGGCGTTGACGGCTCTTGCGCGCAATAGATAGTTTTGCGCCTCATGGGCCTTCCCGATTTTCAGATATAAGAGCCCCAGTGATTTTAAAACGTCCTCGTCGCGGGGCGACAGACTCAGGGCCTGCTGATAGCGGTTCACGGCATCGCTGGTTTTTCCCAGTTTGTCTTCGACGAGGGCAAGTGCATAAAGCAGATCGACGCTGTCCGGATTTTTGGCCAAAGCTTCTTCCAATTGTATTTTCCGGGAATTTAAATTGTCGCCATCCAGCATCAGCAGGGCCTGGATTCTGGTTAAGTTGCCGACGATGTTTTTCAAGCCTTTCTGGCGATATTTTGTCAGAATCAGACTGTCCAGATAAAACATGCGTTCGTCGGTGCCGGGATGTGTCAGCAGATAAGAAGGAATGCTCTTGGATAAATATTCGTATCTTTTGATAATTTTAAGAAACTCCACCATTGCGCCCGGATAGTATCCCGCCTGAGTGAGGTACTCTATTCCCAGACGGTCTGCTTCCTCTTCATGTTCCCGGCTGTATTTCAGACTTAAACTGGCCGAACCCGCAACGGAAAAAGCGACCAGCGCCGCGCTGGCCTCGCCTCCTCCCCCGAGAAAAGCGCCGGCCAGGACGGCGGCAAGAGTAGCGATGTTAAGTTTCTGTGACTTTTCAATGATAGCGGCAATATGGCGGGCATTGGCGTGGGCGATTTCGTGGGCTATAACGCCGGCCAGTTGACCTTCATTTTCTACGGCGTTGATAAGTCCCTTGTTGACGTAGATGTAGCCGCCCGGAGTGGCAAAGGCGTTGATCGCCGTATCGTTGACTATGGAAAAATGGAATTGAAAAGGGACCCTTCTGTTGCCCTTTAAAACTCGGTTGCCGATTTTGTCTATGTATTCATTTAAGTATCTATTTTCCAATAGTAAATCATGTTTGACCATTTTATCGTAAAACTCTTTGCCCAGTTTCTTTTCGTCGTCGATGGTGAATTCGGCACAACAGACGGCGGCCCGGAAAAATAAAATAAAAAAAATGAAAACAAGAGAAATATATTGATTTTGATTGAAAATCCGCATAATTATTTTCTTCGAAATTTATGTAATTGAATTCAATATTATCCTTTTTACTTGCTTAAAGCAAGAAAGCCTTTTTTAAGCCGTCTTTGTTGAGGACTGCTCAATGCGCAAAAAAATGGTCATAACTATTGATGGCCCTGCGGGCTCCGGAAAAAGCACCATAAGCAGGATTGTGGCGAAAAAACTGGCTTATATATATTTGGATACCGGTTCATTGTATCGCGCGCTGGCGTATAAGGCTTTAAGAGATGCGATTGTCCTGGATGATCCGGATGCGCTCGATCGTTTATGCGCCGACACGAGCATAACTTTAAGAAATATTGGCGGTCAGATGAAAGTATACGTTGACGGCGAAGATGTCGGCGACCGGCTTCGTACGGAAGAAGTCGGGCTGGCTGCATCAAAAATATCGACCTTTCCCGTTGTGCGTCAAAGATTGCTCGATTTGCAAAGAAAGGCCGGCGCTCCGGGCGGCATTGTTGCGGAAGGCAGAGATATGGGGTCTGTAGTGTTTCCTTCCGCCGACTATAAATTTTTTCTCGACGCCCATATTGAAGAGAGAATAAAAAGACGACATCATGAATTATTAAATAAAGGCAATTCCTCCGAGATTTCATCGATTCGAAAAGACATGCTGGCGCGGGACAAACAGGATTCAAAACGTGAAATCGCCCCATTGCAACCAACTTCATCATCCATAATTATCGATTCGACTAAATTATCTATACCGGAAGTAGTAGAAAAAATTATCCGGCAAGTGTCAAAAAAATAATAGTTGGCAAAATTAGAACAAATAATGAAAATTACGCAGGTATTAGCTTGCTATTTAATTTTCAGTATGTTAGGCAACCAACTTGCATTTAAAAAAACAGGGGGGTGTTGGTTAATGGTTAACAATAATAACTCAAACTTTACAAAAGAAGATGGAGAAAAAGATTCAGCAGTACACGCATTTCAATCGCAGGATGAAGATTTCGGTTTTAAAGAGCTATACGAGCAGAGCCTCAATCAAATACAATACGGAGATATCGCAACCGGTAAAGTGGTTCAGATTAACCCGGATACTGTGATGGTCGATGTTGGGTGGAAAACAGAGGGTTTTATTCCAGCCAAGGAACTTCGTGATGCCGACGGGAATATGAATATCGCCGTCGGTGATGATATAGTGGTATTCATTGACAAGAGAGATTCCGAAGGAAATCTGATCTTATCCAGAGAAAAAGCGGCGAAACTTAAAGTATGGGATGAGATTAAGAGTGTCTGTGAAAATAATTCTACAATCAAAGGTAAGGTCATCGAAAAGGTCAAGGGCGGTCTTTCAGTCGATATCGGTGTCACCGCTTTTCTGCCCGGTTCGCAGATAGATACCCGCCCGGTCAAGGATCTGGATAAATTTGTCGGCCAGACCCTCGATTTTCACATACTGAAGTATGACCGGAAGCGCAATAACGTTGTATTGTCACGCAGGTCGATTGTCGCCGCCGAGCGGGAAGCGGAAAAACAGGAGACATTAAGCACCATTAAAGAAGGAAGCGTTGTTGAAGGCATTATTAAAAATATTACCGACTATGGCATTTTTGTTGATCTGGGCGGAATTGACGGGCTGCTGCACGTTACGGATATTTCCTGGGGAAGAATTGCCAAACCGGCGGAAAATTTCCATAAAGGCGATAAAATTACGGTAAAGGTTCTTTCCTTTGATCCGGAAAAAGAAAAAGTGTCCCTGGGTCTGAAACAGCTGACGGGAAATCCCTGGGAGCAGATTTCGGAAAAATATCCTGTCGGGGCTTTAGTCAGCGGCAAGGTTGTAAATCTTACCGACTACGGGGTCTTTGTCGAACTGGAACCGGGCGTCGAAGGTCTCGTGCATATTTCCGAAATGTACTGGACAAGAGAAATTAAACATCCCTCAAAAGTTCTGAACGTCGGCGAAACGATAAACGTGGTTGTTTTGGAGGTGAATCCGGAAGCCAAACGTGTATCCCTAAGCCTGAAGCAGACATCCCCCAATCCCTGGGAAAAACTGCGGGAAAAATATAAGGTGGGAACCGTTGTTAAAGGTGTTGTCCGGAATATAACCAATTTTGGTGTTTTTGTCGGCATTGAAGAAGGCATTGACGGTCTGGTGCATGTTTCCGACATTTCCTGGAAGCATCGAGTAACTCATCCGGCCGAACATTTTAAGAAGGGTCAGGAAGTTGAGGCCGTTGTTTTAAACGTTGATATTGAAAACGAAAAGTTTTCTCTGGGTATCAAGCAGATTGAAAAGAATCCGTGGGAAGACCTGGCGCAAAAATATGTTCCGGGCAGTATCGTCACCGGCAAGATAACGAACTTCACCGATTTCGGAATTTTTGTGGAAATTGAAGAAGGAATTGAAGGTCTTGTCCATATTTCGGAAATAAGCCAGAAACGTGTCAAGAGCTCTTCGGAATTATATTCCGTGGGAGATTCCGTATCGGCTTATGTGAAGAGCATTGACGTCAAAGCGAAGAAAATTCGGTTGAGCATTAAAGATATGGAAGCCCCGCCCCCCACTCCGGCGAAGAATCAATATCTTAACAACACAGAAAATATAGGTTCCAGTTTAGCCCAGGCGCTGGCGGACGTAAGGATAGGTAATCCACCAAAAGGTGCATAAAGCATGAGAAAACATCCTATAATTTTAGGCATGCTTTTACTTATTGTTCTGGCGTTTTTGATGTATGTTTTCTTCTATGGAATCGGTGCGCGTTCCGGGAAGACAAAAAAATTTTCCTTGAACGACCAGATCGGCGTCGTTACCATTGAAGGTGTTATTACCGATTCCCAGGAAATTATCGAGCAACTGGAGGATTTCGGCAGGGATGATTCTATTGTCGCTGTCGTCCTGCGTATTGATTCACCGGGTGGAGGAGTCGCCGCCTCGCAGGAAATTTATGATGCTGTTGTTGAGCTGAAAAAGCGAAAAAAAGTTGTGGTGTCGATGGGGTCGGTTGCCGCGTCCGGTGGTTTGTTAATTGCCTGCGGTGCGGATAAAATTGTCGCCAATTCCGGTACAATTACGGGAAGCATTTCGGCGATTATGCAGTTTGCCAACGCTCAGGAACTGCTAAAAAAAATCGGTTTGAAAGCCTCCGCTGTGAAAAGCGGCAAGTACAAAGACATCGGCTCGCCGCTGCGAGATATGACTCCGGAGGAGAGAAAAATTATTCAGGATCTGGTTGACGACATTTACAACCAGTTTGTCAATGTCATTGTCCGTGATCGCAAACTTCCCAGGGAGAAAGTTATCAGCATTGCCGACGGCAGGGTGTTTTCCGGAAGTCAGGCGCGGGAATACGGACTGGTCGACTACTTAGGGAATATGGGAGCAGCTGCCAGACTGGCCAGTCACCTCGCGGGAAAAAACGGAAGGTATGATTTGGTATATCCTCCGCAAAAACGCGCATCAATCTTTGATTACATGTTCGAGAGCGCCGCGAACCAATTAAACCGGTCCTTAAAACAGAAAGTTGAGAACTGGGGTGGTGTAGGCTATCTATATTGTCCTTAACTTTAATAAGAGATGACGAAAAAAGATTTAATCGTAAAATTACAAGATACACTGAAAGTGTATACCCACAAAGATCTTGCTTATGCCGTAAATATAATTTTTGATTCCATGGTTGACGCCTTGAAACGTGGTGAGCGCATTGAAATCAGAGGATTCGGCAACCTGACTATCCGGGAAAGAAAAGCGCGCTTAGGACGTAATCCGAAATCGGGCGCTGAAGTTAAACTGGAAAATAGAAAAATTCCTTTCTTTAAAACAGGAAAGGAGCTTAAATTGAAAGTTGATAATAAGGAGCTTTAACCCGGTTTTCCCGGCGAAGAAAAACAGCAGTAAGCAAACATAATGATGCGGCTTCGGGAAAGTTTCCGAAAGCCGCATTCTCGCCACTTTAAAAGTTGTTACTGATTGGAAAACCCAGAAAAATTAAAGGTTGTCCCAGTCATTTCCGGGAGCCGCAAAATCTTTAAGTTGGTCTCTTCTTTTTTTGTGCTGCAGTTTTTTCAAGGCCTTGGCTTCAATCTGACGGATTCGTTCCCGTGTGACACCCATCATGTCGCCCACTTCTTCCAGGGTGAAAGGGCCGAAATTACAGGCAACCCAGGTGCAATTTAAGAAAGCTTCGTTTTTCAGGCGCCATTCGCAGGTCGTATCATGGCATACTTCGCTAATTAAAGTTCCCTTTTTCTTGCACTTATATTGGTTAATCATTAAGTAAAATCCTCATTCATTATTTAATAAGTTTTAAATTATTATTTTTCTTTAATACTTTGTCAATGAAATATGCAGGCATCTGCTTTGATGTTAAAAAGACATTTTCTCCAAAGGCCTTCTTTCCGGCACATAGTTATGTTCAATTTTCCCTTCATTCCACTCCCGGGAAACGTATAAGTTGCAGTAACAGCTGCCGTAATCTTTTACATCGTCTGCCCGGTAGGCGCAGGGACAAAAGATATCACGATCTTTTTCACGATCGCCGCTCGCCAGACGGCACGGACAAGACATGTAACCGTAGCGTTCTTTGTTTACCAGGAGATCCTGAAGGATTTCCAAAACCCGGTCTTTGTCTTTGTTGAAGAAGAAACCTTTCGCTTCCTGGACTTTCTTCAGCATTTCGTAGAGTTCATCAGAATTCATCTTCAATGCCCAGCGCCTGCCGAATTTCGGCTTCCCGAAAACCGATGATAATTTTATCGTCTATTATAATGGTTGGAAAAGATCTTTGCGGATTATATTTAACAACTTCCTGCAGAACATTGTCCCTTTTTGAACCTTCGAGTAAATCTACGTCAGTGAATTTAAACTGAACTCCACAGTCATTCAGAAATTTTTTCGCGGCTTTGCAATGACTGCAGGTACTGAGTGTAAATATTTTTACCTTGGAAGCCATTAACGGCACCTCGTTATAATTTCTCATCAATATAAGTGCTCTGAAGGCTATGTCAAGGTGAGAATAAAAAGAAAAAATTTTCTTGACATATTGCAGTGCAACATATATAAGCTCAAAAATTCAGTTGTTTGTTAACGTTAGATCCCCACATCTGGCAGAGACTTTTCCAAATGAGGGGATTTTTTATTTATATTTATAAGATGATAATTTAAGGAAGGTTGTCTGAAAAATGCAAATGAATGATGTAAAAATTCGTAATATTGGCATCAGTGCTCATATCGACTCCGGGAAAACCACTCTTACGGAAAGAATTCTCTTCTATACCAAGAGAATCCATGCCATTCACGACGTCAAAGGAAAAGACGGTGTGGGAGCAACTATGGATTCTATGGAATTGGAGAAAGAACGGGGAATTACCATTGCTTCCGCAGCCACGTATTGCAAATGGAACGGTTATGAAATCAATATTATTGATACGCCGGGTCATGTCGACTTTACCATAGAGGTGGAAAGATCTTTGCGGGTATTGGACGGAGCTGTCCTTGTTTTGTGCGCCGTCGGCGGTGTCCAATCCCAGTCAATTACCGTTGACCTGCAGATGAAAAGATACAAGGTTCCCTGCATTGCTTTTATTAACAAATGTGATCGCAGCGGCGCCAATCCCTTCCGGGTTATCGATCAACTGCGGTCCAAGCTGGGGCACAATGCCCTGGCGATGCAAATTCCTATCGGTTTGGAAACGAATCTGGAAGGTGTGGTTGATCTCGTCAGCATGCAGGCGCTCTATTTTGATGGAGATAACGGAGAAATAATCCGTACGGAAGAAATCCCGCCGGAACTTTTAGCCGAGGCAAAATCCAGAAGGGAAGAATTGATTGATGCTGCATCATTGTTTTCCGACGAACTGACGGAGGCGATTCTGGAGGGAAGTGAAATTACCCCGGATATGATTTATGCCGCCGTCCGGAAAGGGACGTTGAAAAGAGAAATTACCCCCGTTTACATGGGATCGGCCTATAAAAATAAAGCGGTTCAGCCCATGCTGGACGGCGTGAACTGTCTTTTACCGTGTCCTTCGGAAGTGGAAAACGTCGCCCTGGATATGGAAAATAATGAAGAACCAGTTGTGCTGGAAAATGACCCGGATAAACAAATTGTTGCGCTGGCCTTTAAACTGGAGGACGGTAAATATGGCCAGTTGACTTATATTCGTGTTTATCAGGGAACGGTGTCGAAGGGATCGACTATTATCAACGTCCGGAGCGGTAAAAAAGTAAAAATCGGCCGCGTTGTCCGCATGCATGCCGATCAAATGGAAGAAGTGGAAGAATTGAAGTCCGGGTACATCGGCGCCCTTTTCGGCGTCGAGTGCTCTTCGGGTGATACTTTTGTTTCTGCAGGCATTAATCTGACGATGACATCCATGTATGTGCCGAAACCGGTTATTTCTCTGGCCATATCGCCCAGGGACAACAAGTCGCAGATGGCCATGTCGAAAGCTTTAAACAGATTTTCCAAGGAAGATCCTACGTTTAAGACGTACGTTGATCAGGAGACCAATGAGACGATTATCGAAGGAATGGGAGAGTTGCATCTGGATATTTATGTCGAAAGAATGCGCCGCGAATACGGAGCGGATGTTGAGACGGGAAATCCCCGCGTAGCATATCGTGAGACTATCACCCAGCGCGCCGATTTCAATTACACCCATAAAAAGCAGACCGGCGGCGCAGGTCAGTTTGGCCGTATTGCCGGATATATCGAACCCGTTGCCGACAGCGAATTTATTTTTGACAATCAGATAGTCGGGGGCGCCATTCCAACCCAGTATATTCCCGCCTGTGAAAAGGGATTCCGCCAGAGCATGGAAAAAGGGCCCAAACTGGAGTTTCCGATTACCGGCGTTCGGGTGGTAATCAATGACGGATCTTCTCATGCTGTTGATTCTTCGGACATGGCCTTCCAGGCTGCAGCACGCGGCGCATTTCGGGAAGCCTACCTCCGGGCTAAGCCGGTTGTTCATGAACCGATAATGAAAGTTGTTGTCGAGACTCCGCCGGAATTCCAGGGAGCAGTTATGGGACTTTTGAATCAGCGCCGCGGCATGATCGTCGGTTCGCAGGATGAAGGAACCATGTGCGTTGTTGAATCACAAGTGCCTCTGGCGGAAATGTTCGGATTTTCCACCGTGCTGCGTTCATCAACGCAGGGTAAGGCTCAGTTCACAATGGAATTTGCGCAGTACAGGCTGGTTCCCCAGTCGATTGCCGAAAAAATCGCTCTGGAAGTGGCGCAAAACAAGAAAACGGCCGCCTGAAACTGATAAAATGTCAATAAAGACGACAGTATTAAAGCGTGAAAAGAATATAATCCGTCTATCATACAAGGACATCGTAATGCTGAAAAAAGAAGTAATATACCGCAATCCCCTGCTTAAACTCGGCTATGAGCAGGAAGACATTTTGTTGAATGGTGGATTAGGCGCTGTCATGGCGCATGCCGGAGTGGGGAAAACCGCCCTGCTTGTGCAGGTGGCTTTAAACATGATGATAAGGGAAGAATCCGTTTTGCATGTAAGTCTGCAGGATGCGGTAAGCAAAGTCGATCTCTGGTACCATGAAATGTTTCATAACATCGCCGCCAGTTTTACCGAACCGGAAATTCAGGAGTACTGGGATAAAATTCAGCCTTACCGCCTTATTATGACCTTCAGGGTCGAAAGTTTCAGCGTTCCGACACTCGAAGAGCGGATGACCGATTTGCTGCAGCAAAATATTTTCAAGCCGCATACCGTAATCATTGACGGGTTGAGATTTGATCAGGCCGGCCGGGGACAGCTTGTGCTTTTGAAGGAACTGGCCAAAAAATATGCCATGAGGGCATGGTTTACCGTGCACGTCCATCGCCACGAGCCTCCGGCGGAAAATGGCCTGCCTGTTTCTTTTTTGCATGTCGCCGATCTTTTTGACGTTATTGTTCAGTTGGACGCAAAAGGTGATGAAGTCTATATTAAAGCGCTGAAAGGCCAGTCCCCGGATGCCCGACAACATTCCCTGCTGCTCGATCCAGCGACGATGTTAATTCAAGAAGGCAAATAATTAAATAATGAAGGTGATATCGGTTGTAGGAACAAAGAAAACGGGCAAGACTACCCTGGTTGCCGCCCTTGTCAGTTCTTTGTCCAGATACGGCAAGGTGGGA
>Ga0302251_1000277_pt1 | contig 55287 bp, 40 predicted proteins | sample AAG_RA_Gln_MG_FD_193534 | JGI IMG/M metagenome (GOLD analysis project Ga0302251, IMG submission 193534) | Enriched activated sludge microbial communities from anaerobic digester in WTTP, New Holstein, Wisconsin, United States - AAG_RA_Gln | ecosystem: Engineered > Bioreactor > Anaerobic >... | reverse complement strand
AGTAACATGCATGGTGCCGAAGGTGGGAGTCGAACCCACACGAGGTCGCCCTCGACGGTTTTTGAGACCGTTGCGTCTGCCATTCCGCCACTTCGGCCGGCGCACTCACTGTATCATTGAACGATTTGCCTTGTCAACCCCGGGAACGGGAGGGTTTTCTGTGATAAACGAAGAACCGGAAGTACAGCCGCGGGAACAGTCTGTTGATACCGAACCGACGCCGACGGAGCCCGAGTCCGAGGCGCCTTCCACGTTCAGCCGCGCTTCGCTTGGAAAGCCGAGCGAGCCGGTCACGCCGCCGCCCCTTTTCACTCCCTCGGCGCCGCCGAAACGCGGTTTCCCGTGGGGCTGGTTCGCCGGAGGCGGCATCCTGGGTTGCGGGTGTCTCCCGCTGTTGATGTTGCTGTTGGGCAGTCTGCTGATGAAGTCCTCCGGCATGGACAACAGCGTCAAAGTGACGAAGGATTCGATCGGGCTGGTGAACATCACCGGCGTCATCACGTCCGGCGGCAGTGACGCGGCCGGCCTGTTCGCCAGTTCCAACGCGGGATCGCACACGATCATCGACCAACTGGAAGAGGCGAGGGAAAACGACAAGATCAAAGCCGTGGTGCTGTGGATCAACAGCCCGGGCGGAAGCGCCGCCGGTAGCGATGAAGTGTTCAAGGAAGTGCTGAGGCTGAAAGAGAAGAAGAAGGTCATCGTCTCGATGGGCGACGTGGCCGCCTCCGGCGGATATTACATCGCGAGCGCCGGAGACAGGATTTACGCCAACGGCGCCACGCTGACGGGAAGCATCGGCGTCATCAGCCAGATGCCGAATCTGGCCGGTTTGTACAAAAAAATCGGCTACAACGAGGTGACCATCAAGGCCGGCCGCTACAAGGATATCGGTAGCACTTCGCGCCCGATGACCGCCGAGGAGAGAACCCTGCTGCAGCAGATGGTCAACGACATCTACGAGCAGTTCCTGGCTTCGGTCGCGAAAGGGCGCAACATGCCGATGGCACAAGTGCGCCAGATTGCCGAAGGGCGCATCTACACCGGTCGGCAAGCCAAGGTAAAAGGCCTGGTGGACGAGATCGGCGGCCTGAAAGATGCCGTTCGATACGCCGGAAAAGTGACGGAACTGGGCGACGACCCGAACGTGGTGAACCTCGGCAAGAAGAGTTTCTGGGATATGCTGAACGACCCGACCGCGAAGTTCAGGGGTCTGAACGATGCGCGCTGGATCGGATTGTTCCTGCTCGATCCCCGGGCGGAGTTGATTTCCCGGAGCATGGCGCCGCAAACGGAGCCGTTCCAGTAAGGCGCGAAAACGCATAGTGACGGCAAGAATCAGCCTCATCAGCCTCGGTTGTCCGAAGAACACCGTGGATTCGGAACTGGCGCTGGGCCGTTTGCTCGCCTCCGGTTGTGAGATCACGCCGAACCAGGACGAGGCCGACGTGCTGATCGTCAACACGTGCGGTTTCAAGGCCGACGCCATTGAAGAATCGGTAGACACGCTGTTGGAGGCGGTTCGATGGAAGAACCGGCGCTCCGGCAGGCGCGTTGTCGCCATCGGTTGCCTTGCGCAACGCCACGGCGCCGAACTTGCCGAGCGGATTCCGGAACTGGATGCCGTGCTCGGGATCGGCGCGTGGAATGAATTGCCGGAGGGTGTGGAGAGTTGGCTGAAGGATCCGGGGGAAACTCTGGTCCGCATCGGCCGGCCAAGGCCGATAGCCGGAGGGAACGGGCCGCGCCTGCTGACCACCGCGCCGTGGACGGCTTATCTGCGTATCAGTGACGGATGCGATTACGCGTGCGCGTTCTGCACCATTCCGTCGATTCGCGGACCGTACGTCAGCCGCCCGGCGGAAGATATCGTGCGCGAGGCCGAGGTTCTGGCCGCGCAGGGCGTGCGCGAACTGGCGCTGATCGCCCAGGATACCACGCGTTACGGGTGGGACCTGTACGGCGAGTTGCGCCTTCCGGTGCTGTTAAAGGCGCTAGCCCGCGTGGACGGAATTCGCTGGGTCCGCGTGATGTATGCGCACCCGTCAACCGTGAACGACGCGTTGATCGATGTGTTCGCGCAAGAGCAGAAGGTTCTGCCGTATCTGGACATACCGTTGCAACATTCCGACCGGGAAGTGTTGCGCGCGATGAACCGGCCGGGAGACGGCGCTCGTTACCTGGATTTGATCCGCCGCCTTCGCGCGGCCCGTACGGACTTTTGCGTGCGCAGTACATTTATCGTCGGTCATCCGGGCGAAAGACCGGCCGCATTCGCGGCGCTGAAAGCCTTTTTGAACGAAGCGGACCTGGACCGGGTGGGCGTGTTCGCCTACAGCGCCGAGGAAGGCACGCCTTCCGCGGAACGGCTGGACCGGCCCGCGCCTCGCATCGCGGAAAAACGGCGGGAAGACCTGATGCGGTTTCAGGCCGCCGTGTCGCGACGGCGCAACGAATCACTGGTCGACAGAGTACTGGACGTGCTGGTGGAGGGGCGTGACGGACCCGTAACCGGCATCGGCCGTTCGTACCGCGACGCGCCCGATATTGACGGCATTGTATCATTTCATGGCGCCGGTGAGTTTCACCCCGGGGACATCATTCCCGTTCGGGTGACTTCGGCAACGACACACGATCTGTACGGAGAGGCCGTTGCGCGGCCGACACCGGACTGAAAATATAACAGCATAGAGAGCACATGCTCGATGTTGGGCGAACCGAGAGGCGCGCCCCGGGAGGGAAATCATTGGCTGAACCAACAACAAACGAGGCTCTGCGTCCCGCCGCTCTGCGATTCCTGGCGGACCAGGCTGTGCAATATCTACTGCAGGTCGGCGAGCCCAGCAAAACGGGTCAAATCACGGGTTTCATCGGGGAGGAGAACCCCGTGTCCGGGAAAGTCGTGCGCGACGCATTGACTCTGGACGACCGGTTCATCCAGCACGACCGCCGATGGGATTTGTCCTCGCGGGACGTTCCGGTGGACCGCCCGTTCCAGCGCCTGATCCAGGAGATCGTGACTTCCGTCGGCCGCCCGGTAAGCGTGGATACCGTCGGCGTGGAAGTGTCCAAGGTTACGGGCATCTCGCCGGAAGCGCAGGCCGCCACCGTCCGCCGCCTTGTGAAGGGGCGTCCGCATTTTTGCCTGACAGACGGTGACAGGGCGGCTCTGAGCGAATGGGTGCTCGATATCTCACAGCCCAATGAAGCCGATGTGATTTTCCGTAACTTCGACCACCCGGAGGAAGCCGAGTCGCTGATCGCCATCGCAGATTCCCTGAAGTGGTCCGATCCGATTGATGCGTGCGCGAAGGTCATCGAAAAGTCCGGGTGCGCGGTACCCGGCAGAGCCCTGGCCTTCCTGGCCTGGCGCGCCAAACCGGAAGGTTTCGATCCCGTGCGGTTCTACGAACAACTTGTATCCAGCGACCTGGTGCTCTTGTCGGACCAGACCTTCCTGACGAAAAAGATGGTGAAGGCGCTGGAATCTGTGTGGGACGCCATCGCCGATGAACCGCCGGTGGAAGGCGTTGTCGAAGAAGCGACCCGCGCGGTTGGCGACATCTCCGTGCGCCCGGTGGACATGGAGGAAGTGATCGCCATCTCGAACCGCACCGAGGGCTTCGTCACCGTTCGCCAGATGCTGGAACAGGTTTTCGAAGTCAGCCAGGCGGACCGCGACTACACGGAATGGGAAAGCACCCTGTCCGAAGCCCTGCAGAATCACGGTGAACTGTTGAGCGTTGGTTGGGACCGCTGGCGCAGGGTCGAAACTATACCAACCGATATCCTGGACGCCCCGGCTTCCCTCAACTTCCAGACCTTCTCCTTCCTGACGATGGAAGGCGAGGAACTGGAACTGGAGTTGACGGAAGACGGCCTGGACGGCGACTTGAAGAACCTGGTACGCCGGCCGATGGCGGCCAAGGGCGGCGAGTGCATCACCCAAACGGACGGCAGTCTGCGGTGCACGACAACCGTTTTGAACCACGAATCCGGCGTATTGCCGATTGGTGGAGATCCGCCGCCGTTCCCGACACAGCCGCCTTTGTTGGAAGGTACCATCGTAACACCCGAAGGCCGCATCCCAATGTGGATCAACAACAACCTGGAACTCGCTTTCGGGCTGGAGTCGATTTACGCCCGTCTTCCGGAGTCCGGCGGCGTGTTCTTCCTTCGCCCCACCAATCGGCCGGGTGACTATACGCTGGAACTCTTCAACGACCTGGATTCGGTGGTCGGAATCAACGACGCGCGCCTGAAGGAACTGCGCGCGATTGCGGAGAGACCGAACTTCAACGACATCTCGTCGCTGGACCTGCTTGCCGAATTGTTGGAGACACACCGCAAGGGCGCTTCGTTCTTCACCTTGCTGTCCGAGATGTGGATGATTCGGCGGATATCGGCGCGCATGGTGGCGTCTCTGTTGAGCGGCTACTACTGCTTCAAGCACAAGAGCGGGCTGTGGACGTTCGACGCCCGCGAACTGGACAAGGGTTTCAAGAAGGCCAAGCGCAAGTACGTCATCGAGTAAGGACCTGATCCCCCGGTCCTGACTGTCGAATACTGTAGGGGCGGCCCTCTGTGGCCGCCCTTGCTACAAGGATAATCGGGCGGGCACGAAGGCCCGCCCCTACATAAAAATGACACCCGCAAGAACCCGTTTCGCACCCAGCCCGACCGGTATGCCGCACGTCGGGAATATCCGAACAGCCCTGTATTCGTGGCTGTGGGCACGCCGCACCGGCGGCCAGTTCATCGTTCGCATCGAGGACACCGACCGCGAGCGCTTCTCACCGGAAGCCGAGAAAGCGATCCTCGAATCGCTACGCTGGCTTGGCATCGACTGGGACGAAGGCCCGGAAGTGGGTGGGCCGCACGGTCCGTACATTCAATCCCAGCGGTTGCCAATCTATCAGGCGGCGGCGGAAAAGCTTATCGCGGAGGGGCACGCCTACCGTTGCTGGTGCACCCGCGAACGCCTGGAAGAGATGCGCGCCGCGCAGACGGCCGCCAAACTCCCGCCGGGGTACGACCGGGCCTGCCGAAACCTGACTCCCGAACAGAAGGCGGAGAATGAAGCCTCCGGTCTGCCAAGTGTGGTCCGGTTCGCCGTGCCGTTGTCGGGCACAACGACCTTCACGGACGTGGTGCGCGGAGAGATATCGTTTGAGAACGCCCTGCTGGACGATTATGTGTTGCTGAAGTCCGACGGCTATCCCACCTATCAGCTGGCGGCCCCTCTGGACGACCATCTGATGGGTATCACCCACGTGGTGCGCGGCGAGGAATGGATCTCGAGCGCACCGAAGAACATCATGGTCGTTCGCGCCATGGGTGGACAGGTACCGCAGTACGCCCACATGCCGCTTATCCTGGGCGCCGACGGCAAGAAGCTGAGCAAGCGCAACGGCGACACCGAAGTGCTGGACTTCCGCGAGAAGGGCTACCTGCCCGAGGTGATGGTCAACCTGCTGGCTCTGCTGGGCTGGAGCGAAGGTCAGGACCGCGAAGTGTACTCCGTTGACGAACTGAAGAAAGTCTTCGACCTATCCGGCGTGTCGCGCTCGCCCGCGGTGTTCGACACGGACAAATTGAACTGGCTGAACGGGTTGACGATTCGTGCGATGAGCGTTTCGGACCTGGCGGAAAGATGCCTGCCGTACCTTCAGAAAGCCGGCCTCGTTCCGGATCCCCTGCCGGAAGAGATGAGGGCTTACGTGGAGTCGGTTGTCGCGTTGGAACAGGAGCGCATGAAGCGGCTGGACGAAGCGCCGGAAGTGACGGAGTTTTTCTTCGTGGATGAACTGCGCTGGGAGGACAAGGCTCTGCGCCGCGTGCAGGATGAAGGCGCTAAGAGCGTGCTGGCGGATGTGGCCTCCGCAGTGGAAGCCGTATCAGACCAGGACTGGAGCCTGGTGAGCGTGGAAGCGGCGGTTCGGTCGGTAATCGAAGCGCGCGGGGTGAAGGCCGGCGAGGTGATCCACCCGACGCGCGCCGCCGTCACCGGCCGCACCTTCGGTCCGGGATTGTTCGAAACAATGCACGTCCTCGGCAAGGCCAAATGCGTGAAACGGTTGCGGGCGACCTGCTGATATCCCGTATCCCCAGAGTGATCCCCCGGGTTATGTAGGGTTGCCCTTTCAGGGCACCACGGAGACCGAAGCGCCAACGGCGCGTCCCAAACCAACCCGGGGCGTTGCCCCGGGACAAAGGTCGATACGAATATGCCGCAATCATTGGCAAAGATAACCGTGCACCTCGTGTTCAGCACGAAATACCGGAACCCTCTGATCACGGATGCAATCCGCCCGGCGTTGCACCGGTATATGGCTGTCGTAATGCAAAATGTCGGTTGCCCGCCCATTCTGATCAATTCCGTGGACGATCACATCCACATCCTGTTTTATCTGGGGCGCACGATCGCAATCAGCGATTTGGTCAAGGAAGTGAAGATCGCTTCATCAAGGTGGATCAAGACACAAGGTACCGAATGGCTCGGATTTGCCTGGCAGGGTGGATACGGAGCCTTCTCGGTCTCGGAGCATTACGTCGAAACCGTACGCGCCTACATTGCGGGACAAAAAGAACATCACAGCCGGAATTCGTTTCAAGACGAAATGCTTTCTCTCCTTGAACGCCACGGTGTGGAATACGACGAACGTTATGTGTGGGACTAGACACCCGTATCCCCAGGGTGATACCCCGGGTTATGTAGGGTTGCCCCTTCAGGGCGCCATGGAGACCGAAGCGCCAACGGCGCGTCCCAACCTCAGCCCGGGATGTAATCCCGGGGAAATGGGTCTGGGATGCCCCTTCAGGGCACAACAGTGACCGAAGCGCCAACGGCGCGTCCCAAACCAACCCGGGATGCAATCCCGGGACTGCCATCACCCTGACGTGAACCGACATTCGTGGTGGTCGATACCGCGTTCGTTCGTTACAATCTGGATGACGTACAGACGATCGCTTGACGGCTCAAAACCGACACTGAGTGCACGCCGGCTTTTTCACTCCTTCTTGCAGTCGTCCGCGTGTCAGAAGGAGTGTGTGTCATGTGTTATCGTCTTTTGATCGCGTTGGGCTGTCTTGCCACTGCCACAAGCGCTCGCGCCGGCCTCGTACTGCCCGCCTCCGTAAACGGCTCAGATGGTCCGCTTACGACTGCCGTGAACAGCGGCACGAAAACCATCAATCTCTCCCAGGCAATCACCGGTTCCTGGGATCAGGACAACTCCGCCGACGCGGGGAAGGGCGTCTACGATCCCGCGAAGTGGGCTGTCGTCTTTAAGTACTCGTCCGTCAACATCGCCTCCGGCTCCACCATCACGTTCGCCAACCACGGATCCCGGGCGCCTGTCGTGTGGCTGGTGAACGGTGACGTAACAATCACCGGAATCGTGAACCTGAACGGCGCCAATTACGACGGCACGGTGCCGTCCGAACCGGGTCCCGGAGGTTTCCGCGGCGGGGAAGGAAGTTTGGGTCCGACCCAGCCGGCCAGTGGAGGATTCGGACCCGGAGGCGGATACTTCCCGAACAGCACGGGAGTCTACGATGCGACACCCAGCCCCGTATCCGGTTCGGCTCCGGTCTACGGCAACGCGCGGATTCTGCCGCTCATCGGAGGCTCCGGAGGATCATATTCCAGCGGCGGCGGAGCGGGCGGCGGAGCGATCCTGATCGCCGCAACGGGAACCATCACGGTCAACGGCGCCATCCGCGCTCGCGGTGGAAGCACCAGTTACATCAGCGGTAGCGGAGGAGCCATCAAGCTCATCGCGGATATCGTCACCGGCAGTGGAACGTTGGACGCCAGTTCGCACGATCCCAGTTGGGGCGGCAAAGGCCGTATTCGTATTGAAGCGAACACCATTCCAACCAGCTCCACCCTGAACATTGCACCGGAACCCTCGAAGCAGTTGCCCCCGGACGATCCGGTTCTGTTGTGGCCGCCGGATAACGCCCCGACAGCGAGAGTCGTTTCCGTCGGCAGTGTGCCTGTTCCGGTCCCCGATACCACGAAGGAGCTCCTGTCGAACCTGGGACCAGGCGCCGCGGACCTGGCATTCACCAATGCCTCTCTTATTCCAGTCATCATCGAGACGAAAAACATCAATCCAGCCACCAGTGTGGTGACGCTGAGAATGACACCGCGGTTTGGGAATGCGACTCCCGTGGTAGCCAGTTTCACAAGTGGCGACACGACGTCCGCGCTCTGGGTTGCCACCGTGATCCTCCCTCAGGGCTACACGGCGTTCCAGGCCCGAGTCGATCCGAAACCATAAGGGGAAACCGCTATGAATCGGCTTCCATATTCGCGTTTCTTCCTGTGCGGTTTCATCGCCTTGCTGTCATCGACCGGCGCACTGGCCCAGGCCGTATCGCGCGAATTCAGCGTTTCCAACTTCTCACCGGTCGCTCCGATCGTCTCCGCGGTATCCCGCGAGTTCAGCGTATCAAATGTGAGAACCATCGGGCCTATCAACTCAGCCGTGTCGCGCGAATTCAGCATATTCAACCTGAAGATCGTGGACATGCCGGTGAACCAGGCTTACACCAGGGAATTCAGCGTGTACATGCCGCCTTACAGCCCGGCGGAGGCGGCGGATGCCCTGAGAATCGCGGCGGGATTGAGCACAACAACCGATCCGGTGGTCCTCGATCGGTTGAATATCATAAATATTCCGTCGTCGCCGGGGATTGATATGCTGGATGCGGTCGCCGTCACCCGCCTGGCCGGCGTCGCCCCGCCGCCGTAATGACCCGAACGACCCTACATAACCCAGGGTGATACCCCGGGGTTGTTCCCCAGGGTGATACCCCGGGGTTGTTCCCCAGGGTGATACCCCGGGTTGTGTTGGGTTACCCCTTCAGGGCACCGTGGGGGGCGGAGCGCCAACGGCGCGTCCCAAACCAACCCGGGATGCAATCCCGGCACTTCAGGGCACCGTGGGGGGCGGAGCGCCAACGGCGCGTCCCAAACCAACCCGGGATGCAATCCCGGGGCTGTATCGATATGCCATCCCCGGGACGGTCGCATCTACCGTCAAAACCGGAATCCCGACTTTGGTATCACACCGAACGCCGCGTCAAAGGCGTTCTTCGACAACTGGATGATCTCCGCCGGCGACAAATCGAACGCCTCGGCAACCCGTGCGTATTCGGTGTTCATGTCGGTGTGGAAAAACGGCGGATCGTCGGTGCTCAACGTGACCAGCAGTCCCTGCCGCAAATAATCCGCGATCGGGTGTTCCTCCATTGAGGCAACCGCGCCCGTGCAAACGTTGCTGGATGGACACATCTCCAGCGGGATGCGGAAGTCCCTCAGCAAGCACAGAAGTTCCGGGTCTTCACGGGCCGCCACGCCGTGCCCGATCCGTTCCGCGCCGATATCGAGGGCCTGGCGGATGCTCTCCGGTCCGGCGGCTTCGCCGGCGTGCGCGGTGCGGTGCATGCCGGCGTCGCGGGCGGCACGAAAAAGAGCCGCGGCCTCGGAGGTCGGTATCTTCGCCTCGTTCCCGCCCAGCCCGATCGCCACCACACCGCGATTTCGGTATTCCATCGCCAGTTCCAGGCCGATCTCGCCCTGATCCTTGACGGCCATCTCGCGGATAACGTCCACGATCAAGCCCCACTCCGGCCCGCCTTCGGAACGGGCTTCGTTCAGGCCGGTAATAACGGCGTCCATAATCTCGCGCGGCGGGATACCGATCGACAGGCCGGCGGCGGCTGACGTGTGGATCTCCGCGTACACCACATTGTGCCGGGCCAGTTCGCGCCCGCACTCCAGGGCCGCCAGGCGAAAATCGTCGGGCTCGCGGAAGCACGAGGTTAGCGCCATGAACGCGAAAAGAAAATCGCTCAGTGAGTTGTACTTCAGCATCTCCCGGATATCGTCGGGCGTAACGGACAGGTGCGGATCATTACGCCCGGCCAGCCGCGCCCAAACTTCCGGTTGGACACTGCCTTCCAGGTGCAGATGCAGTTCGGCCTTCGGAAGACCGCTGATAAATTCGTTCAGTTCGACGGTATCGGTGAAATGCGTCATAGATGGATTGGAATACTCCGTTGAGGACGTGCGTACGCTATCATCATATTATGATATCGAGTTTTCGGAACTCGCGAGCCTATCCGAAAACATCACATTACGCTCATTCTCGCATCATATCAGCCTGACAGCCTTCCCTGCTTGACAATGTCTAGTGAGTAGTGGCACACTATGTATGTAAGTTTCCAGTGTTTCACGGCTCATCTAGAGCCAAGGAAGGAAGGCTGTCATGGCTACCACCAGTTTAGACATCGAGCGAGCCGTCCAGTACCGGATGAACGAACTCCGTTCGCGGAAGGTGAGCGCACACACCCTCGATGGCTACAAGTATGTTCTCCGAGGCTTCACGGCATGGCTCAAAGAGCACGGATACTCCGCCGATATGGTGGAACTCACCCGCGACACGATGAGAGCGTACATCGCCGACTTGAACGAGAGTCGTATGCCTGCCACGGTGGCGCAACACCACCGCCTGCTCAGTGCGTTCTTCAAGTTCCTTGTCGAAGACGGACTGCTCGAAGTGTCTCCGATGCAAGGTGTGAAGGCTCCGAAGATTCCACAGGCTCCGCCTGCCGTGCTCACCGCCGAAGACTTCGAGCGTCTGCTTAAGACGGTGGCGGGAACGTCCTTCGAAGACAGGCGCGACAAGGCCATCTTGATGATGCTGATGGACACGCCGCTCCGCCGTGCGGAACTCGCGGCGATACGGATCGAAGACGTGGACTTGGAACAGAACCGCGTCTATGTCACTGGCAAAGGCGACAAAGGCCGATACGTGGGATTCGGGCCGCACACCGCGAAGGCTCTGATGCGCTACCTGATGGAACGCGACAGGCACTTGCACTCCGACTCGCCGATGTTGTGGCTAGGACAACGCGGCAAGATGCACGGAAACGCCATCTACAGAGTGGTGAAAGACAGAGCCGCTCAGGCCGGACTGCCTGATATCATCGTTCACCAGTTCCGCCACACTTTTGCGAATAACTGGCTCTCGAACGAGGGAACGGAAGGCGACTTGATGGCTCTCGGCGGATGGAGTAGCACGGCAGTGATGCGCCGATACGGCTCCGCCGCTCGCTCCGAACGAGCGTTGAAGAACTATGCCTCACGCTCGCCGCTCTCGCGCATCATCAACAAGGACAAGTAGACGCATAACAACGTGGAGGCCGTTCTTGGCTCTGTGCGGCTCAAAGAACGGCCTCCACGGAGAACGGAGGACGCGATGATACCGACTGTGAAGCCTGCACGATACAAGAGGCTGGTAGCCAAGCCGTTCGTTGGAGAAGAACCGCCGAAACGGTGGAAAGTGCTCTGCGGGTGGCCGTGTCGCGGCTCGTTGGGATACATCGACATGCACCCTGATGGTACTGCACTTCTTGTCCTGGGTTGGACGAATTCCGTCTTCTACCGGAAGAATGATGTCGATGTGTGGGAAGCCGTATCGCACACACGGGAAGAAGACGGTACAGGCAAGATGATATATCGCCGCCGCTCACCGAATACCGCATTCCGTCGGAACAATCCCGCATATAACAGTAATACAGGCGTGAGCCTCGAACCCTACTACAACATCGAGCGGAGTTTTCCCGCGAAGGTGAGATGCCATCTTTGCGGCCGTTTATCGCAGGTTGACATCGATAAACTGCCTTTGTTAGACTGAAAGCGTTAGAGAATATCACCCCGGCAGGCCAAAAGCCACACGGAACCGCGCTATCGACTTGCTTCAGAGCCGTTGATGCGCACTGAACGTGCATCTGGAAACAGACGCAACACAGGAGGGTTCCATTGTGGCAAGCCGAAGACTTCCACCCTCAGCAGTGCGCACCGCCATCGCTTCGTGCGGCGGCACTACCACCATCCTCAGACACGGAGCGGACTACATCGCCGCACGTGCTCGCTCCGGCCTCGACAAGCGTTTTCAACGCGAGGCTGAAGAGCAGTTCCCGAACGCTTCGCCTGCCGAACTCGCCGAGAAGACGGCGGCGATCCGCAAACTCTACTTCAATCGCCTGACACTCGCTCGCCTGCGGAAACAGCGCGAGAGGAAGACGGCTCGACAGTGTGGCGGCTCCGCCGAAACAGGCGGTGCGTCATGACTGACAAAGAGAACGCCTTCGGCGGTGGAACCGAAGGCGTGTCAAACAATCCATCTGGACAGGGTGCAGTCCACCTTTATGGTAGCACAACAGGCACACCCGTGCAACGTGTGCTCGAACGACTCCAGAGCGTGAAGCCTGCAGGTGACAGGCGATGGATTGCACTGTGTCCGGCACACGGTGACAAACACCCGTCGCTCTCCGTCAAAGAAGCCGATGATGGCAAAGTTCTGCTGAAGTGTTTCAGTGCAAACTGCACGCCCGATGACATCGCGAAGGCCATCGGCCTCACGCTCTCCGACTTGTTCACAGAACACACACGTGCTAGGTGTTCCGGAAACAGGCGCAACAGTGCAACACCCGCGACTTCCAAGCGTGAAAACGTCGAGCCTGACGCTCAGGAAGTGTTGCAACACTCCGTGCAACACTCTGCAACACCCGCAACACTTGGAGACGGACACACGCTCACCGAGTACGCGACGGCAAAGCGTCTGCCTCTGGAGACTCTTCAAGCGTTCGGCCTGACGGACTATAAACGCTCCGGCTCGCCTGCCGTTCGGATACCGTACTTCGACAGCGACGGGAACGAGTCGGCGGTGCGATACCGCATCGCGATGAGCGGCGACAAGTTCCGCTGGAAGATGGGAGCGAAGCCGTGTCTCTACGGCCTGAACAGGCTGGAAGAGGCGCGAGCGGCTGGCTCCGTCGCCATCGCCATCGTAGAAGGTGAATCAGACTGCCACACGTTGTGGCATCACGGTATCCCTGCCGTCGGCCTGCCTGGAGCGACGAACTGGCGCGAGGCACGCGACGCAGTCCACCTTGACGGCATCGGGTGTATCTACATCGTATATGAGCCTGACGCTGGCGGCGACGCGGTGAAACGTTGGCTCTCTGTCTCGTCAATCCGAGAGCGCGTCATGCTCGTCAATCTGCAGGCGGCGACGGGATTCAAGGATCCGTCCGCTCTTCACCTTGACGAGCCGGAGCGTTTCACGGAACGGTGGCAGGCGGCACTGGCGACAGCGAGGCCGTTCGTTGACGTGGCGCGTGAGGACGCAGAGCAGGCTGAGCGGAAGGCGTTCGCCGAGGCGGAGCCGCTGGCGACACTGCCGGACATCCTCTCGACGTTCGGCGGCGCGGTGAAACAGGCCGGACTCGTGGGAGAACAGCGAAACGCCAAACTGCTGTATCTGGCTCTCACGTCGCGTGTGTTGGAGAAGCCTGTCTCGATGGTGCTGAAGGGAAGAGCGAGCGGCGGCAAGAACTGGACTGCCGGAAAGGTGCTCGCCTTCTTCCCGCCTTCGGCCGTCTACGAACTCTCCGGCGCATCTGCGCTCGCGCTGAACTTCAGTGAGGAGCCGCTGGCACACCGTTTCCTGTACTTCGCCGAGGCGGCGGGACTCGGTGAGCGGGACAGCAAACTGAACGCCATGCTCCGCACGCTGATGAGCGAGAATCAGCTCGTCTACGAAGTGGCACACCAGCGGCAGGATGGCACGTATACGACGCAGAGGATGGAGAAGGAAGGCCCGACGGGATTCCTCACCACTACCACCGCCGAGACGCTCCATCCGGAGAACGAGACGCGCTTCTTCTCGCTCACGATTGACGACACGAAGGCACAGACAGCCGCCATCATCGCGGCGACGTTCGATGAGACACCGCGAGAAGTGGACTTCACGCCATGGCACGCTCTTCAGGAATGGCTCTCGACGGCCGAGAATCGCGTCACGATACCGTACGGTAGAACGCTGGCGGAGAACATCGGCGCGGTGGACGTACGGCTCCGGCGTGATATCACGGCCATCAAGGGACTGCTGAGAGCACACGCAGTCCTGCACCAGCGGAGCCGTGAACGCGACGCACAAAGCCGCATCATCGCCACCTTGGCGGACTATGAGGCGGTGTATGCTCTCGTGTCCGACGTGCTCTCGGAAGGTGTCGCCGCGACGGTGCATCCTACGATCCGCGATACCGTCGGAGCCGTCGCCGCACTCAAACGAGGCTCTGATGGCGGTGTGTCCTGCACTGCCGTCGCGAATCGGCTCGATATCGACAAGGCGACAGCCAGCCGACGGCTTCGCGTCGCTTCTCGCGCCGGATACGTCGTCAATAACGAGACTCTGCGCGGCAAGCCTGCTCGATATGCCATCGGCGAGCCGATGCCGGAAGACACGCCGATACTGCCGACACCCGAAACGCTCGCCGAACTGTTGCGAGTGTTGCAGGGTGTTGCATCGAGTGTTGCACTACCCTCTGAGCGTGAAGGACTGAAAACTGACGCTCAAGATGAGGGAGTGTTGCAGTGTTGCGCCGAAAACGGAAAAGCCTCTGATGTGTGTGTTCCTTCAATCGAACTTGACGCGGGACTGCTGGCACACCTTCAGACGGTAGGAATCGGCGATGTGTTCGCCGATGGCGATGACGAGCCGGATGAAGGTGAATCGGAATACTTCTTCGAAGACGGTAAGAAGTACATCTACCTCAACGGAAGGAAGGCGTTGGTGCTGTGAACGAGCACGGCTCGCCGCTGTTAGGCAGTGCCGACACCGCCAAGGATGAAAACTTGGCTCTGTGAGGCGATTCTACACGCCTGCAGGCTCAAACAGGTATCGGAAGACCTGCAGGCGTGAGCGTCGCGCCACTGAGGCGCACAGAACATGGAGGGAGAGAAGACGATGAAGAACGACATCTGCGAACATCTGCCGACATCCGGACACGGTGAGCGGCTGACACGGAAACAGGAACAGGCCATCGCGGCACTGCTGGCGCATCCAACACTGGAGGCCGCCGCCAGTGTGGTAGGCGTGAACGCTGTCACGCTCACGCGCTGGATGCGCGTTGACACGTTTCGGGAAGCGTATATGCAGACGCGGCGGGAGGCGGTGTCTCAAGCCGTCGCGACGGTGCAGGCCGCGACAGGCGAGGCGGTGGACACGCTCCGCGCCGTGATGAGAGACACCGAGGCTCCGGCAGGCTCCAGAGTGTCGGCGGCGAAGGCGGTGCTCGATACGGCAATCCGTGGGATTGAACTCGAAGACTTCGAGCGGAGACTGACGGCTCTCGAAACGAACGCAGGAAGGTAGAACGATGAGACATAACAGCGAACGCCTGAATCAATTGGAGAAGCGGATGCTTCCGACACAGTCGCCACCGCGCTTAGTCGTTATATGGGACGACCAGCCGGATGCCGACACACTCGAACGTGAAGCCTTGGCATGTGGTGACAAAGTGCTCCGCGTGATGTTCGGCGACGGGAGGGAACGATGAAGGAACTGAGCAAGCGCATGGAACGACTGGAAACAAGGATGCTCCCACCAGCCGCGCCGGAACACTGGTGCGAGATATTCTATCACAATCCGAAACACCCGCAAAGCGCGGAAGAAGTCGAGCGGGAACGTGCGGCAATCGCTCGCGCTGATGCCTGCAACGATGACCTTGTTCACATCATCATCGTGGAGTTTGTGAGTCCACCCGCCGAGTTCCAGCGTCTCCGTGCGGAGACAGACGAAGAGATGCGAAGGTACAGAGAGCGGCAATCCGACACCACCGCGTGAGAGCGAGGGAACACACGCCGATGAGCACCCTGCGCAACCGTCTGAAAGACCTGGAGAAGCGTCATCTGATACCGGAACTCGACATCACGATGGAGGATAGAATCCGCATCCTGCTCGCCGTGCTGGCGACGGAAGGGCCGGAGGGATGGGAAGACGCGGACATGAAGGCGGCCGTCCTGCTCTGGAAGGCCGGAATCGGCGATGCTGATGCGCTCCATGTGCGTCTCTCGAAGATCGCGGAGCCTATCACGGAGCGGTACAAGTGACAGCGGGAGCAAGAGGAAGCCGAACGCCTGAAGACGCGAAGATGAACGCGTCAATCAGGCCGCCAAACTCGCACGCTACCTAATCGTGTCTCATATCGGTGCTTGTCGCGCCATACTGTCTAGTGTCTATCAACACCCACTGAAACACCATCATACAGTGAAAACACCTGTTTGCGAGGCGCGCGCGACGGAAGGCGTGATGTGACCGTTCAGACCAGCCATATAAAGAAGGACCTGAAAGAAAGGCTGTGGCGCCGACCGGCAACCTGGCCCATCGCGACCATCGTCATCTTCCTCATCTGCTCGTGGCTCTTCGCCGCGCAGATGCTGGCCGGACTGCGATGGGACGGCTGGTTGCTTTCCCCCCTCTATCCCACGTGGCAAACCCTGATCTCCTACGCCTTTTTCCACGCGGACGCTCTTCACTGGACCGTCAACATGGCCTTCCTGGTCATCGTCGGCACACGCGTCGAACGCGCAACCGGCACGCTGATGACGTCCGGCGTGTTCCTGCTGGGCGGTGTCGTCGCCGGCCTGCTTCACCTTTCGATGGTGTACCTGTTTCTGCCGCTGGGGACGAACCAGCCGCTCATCGGTTCCTCCGGCGGCATCGCGGCCCTGCTGGGGACATACACGGTCCGGTACTACGATCACCGCATCATGCCGTTGCCGATACCGGTCGGCTGGGCGCTGGGCCTGTGGTTTGTAGGCGAGGGGCTCATCGGATGGTTCAGCATCCGGCAGGGCAACATCAACGTGGCGCACTGGGCGCATATCGGGGGGTTCCTCGCCGGCCTGTCGCTGGCCGTCCTGGCGGGAATTCAGCAGGCCGCGCGCCGGGAAGCCGCCATGGACGCGCCTTCGCCCGACCAGAAAGCCCGGAAACTTGCCGAATACCTCGCCGCGCAACCGGACGACGCCGAATCGCGCCTGGTGTATGCCCGTTCCCTGCTGGCGTTGGGCGAACGCGAACGCGCCGCCCGCGCCTTTTCCCGGGCGGTGGATACCTGGATCATCAACGGAAGGCCCCGCGAAGCCGCCGACGCCTATATGGCGATGTGTGTCGAGGGCCTTTCGCCAACCACGCCCAGCATCGAAACCGGTGCGGCCCGCGCGATGGAGGAATGCGGCCTGAAAAACGAGGCTTTAAAGGTGTACGACAAGGTGGTTTCAGGCGGCGGGCCGCAGGCCGAAAGCGCCGCCTTGCGCGCCGCCAGGCTGGTCGAAAACGAAAATCGGTATGAAGAAGCGGTCCGCCGATACCGCGACTTTTTGGCCCGGTTTCCCCACAGCCAGTGGTGCGGCCTCGCCCGCCGAAGGCTGGCGCGGTTGGAAGCGGAACGCGCCTGAACGCGCGCGTTTTCTCGAACGAGACAATGGACCATTGGTGTGGTATACTTTGATCACAGATCGAAATCTCATCTGACGACTATTGAGGAAACCACCGATGCATCGTACCGTTTTTCAGGTCTTTACGCTGGTTGCCGAAGATGGCGCCCCCCTCGGTATACTGGAAGACGGCCAGTTGAGTGCCGGTGTATCGTCCTCATTGGCGGCTTGGAACGGACGCCTTTTTGTGGTAGTGCCGGCCCCATTGGAGTCCACGGCGACTGCGCGTGTTTTGTGCTACGGACCTTAAGCCGATGTGTTCATTCGAGTTGAGAAATTCCATGCGCAAAGCATTCACATTGATCGAATTGCTGGTCGTTATCGCGATCGTCACGGTCTTGGCAGGCATTCTCTTCCCCGTTTTTGCCAGAGCGCGAAATAACGCCAGAAGAACGCAGTGCATGTCCAACTTAAGGCAAATAGGTGCCGCGATAGGTGCCTATCAAGCGGATTGGGATGGAAGATACCCGTATGCCTGGAGATCGAATGAAGGGGGACGCCATCCCGATCTTCGTGATGTTCTGAATACCTACGTAATGAATGACGATATATGGCGATGCCCAAAGGACATTGGGGAAATATTCCCGTCCGATCCTGGTGGGTTTATGACCAGAACATCGCCATTTTACGAAATATTTGGCATGAGTTATGGTTGGGCAGGACGGGGATGGGGCAGTCGGAGCGAAGTGGGTGGAAAGGGAAATTATAGGATCACGCGGCCATCGGTTGCGCCCTTGGTGTTTGAAGTCCGACCTTGGCATGGTCCGTATGCCCCTACCGATCTGTTTCTAACGACACGCGGCACTTGCTCTGTCTTGTATTGTGATCATCATGTCGGCTGGCGAACGCCGTATGAATTCATATTCAAAGATATGCCAGAATCTGTTAGGTAGATTGCCAGGCTCCGCAACCCGTCGGCACCTTGAACCCCCCAAGGGCGCGGGGCTACACTGACGGTGTTATGGCTGAATCCGCGGTGGACACGCAAAAGGTCCGCGATCTGATCGACGTGATGGAGCGCCACGGCCTCTCCGGGCTGACCCTGGACGAGGACGGCGTTTCCGTTCGCATCGAGATGGAACCAGGCGCCACGGCCGCCGCCCACGCTTTGCGCCACTTTACCGCGCACCACGCACACGCGCACACTCAGCCCGATGAACCGGCCTTGCCGGAGGGCATCCCACTGGTCAGCCCCATCTCCGGTTCGTTCTACCGCGCGCCCAAGCCCGGTGAGCCGCCGTTCGTGGAAGTGGGCGAGGTCATCGAGGTCGGCCAGACGATCGGCATCATCATGGCCATGAAGGTGATGTCCGAGATTCCCGCCGAGGTCGCCGGCGAGGTTGTCGCCATTCTGCCCGAGGACGCCGCGCTGGTTGATGCCGGCGAAACCCTCATCATCGTCCGTCCCACTGAGTAGCCGGCACGCCCCACGGGGCGCGTCGGACATCCGGAGGTACCCACCCGTCATGAAAGAAATCGTTCATATCGGCTTGCTCGGATTCGGTAACGTCGGCACCGGCGCGTACCGCACACTGCAGGAGAACCGCGAGTCGATCGCGCAAAAGGTCGGCGCCGAGGTGCGCATCAAGCGCATCGCCGTGGCGCATCCGGACCGGCAACGCGATATCGATCTTGAACCGGGTGTGCTGACCGGCGATCCGGATGACATCCTGAACGATCCCGAAATCGACATCGTGTGCGAATTGATCGGCGGCGTGCAACCGGCGCGGACGTACATCCAGACGGCTTTCGAGCGCGGCAAACACGTGGTAACCTGCAACAAGGAACTGCTGGCGAAGCACCTCGGCGAGGTGACCCAGGAAGCTTCGGCGCGCGGTTTGTTTCTGCTGTTCGAGGGCGCCGTGGCGGGCGGCGTGCCCGTCATCGGCCCGCTGACCACCAGCCTGGCCGGCAACCGGATCGACAAGATTGTGGGCATCGTCAACGGAACTACCAATTTCATCCTGACGAAGATGTCGCGCGACGGACAGGAGTTCGACCAGGCACTCTCCGAGGCGCAGAGGCTGGGATATGCCGAAGCGGATCCGTCGTCGGACGTGGAAGGCTGGGACGCGGCCTACAAAATGCTGATTCTGGCCGGCGTTGGCCTGGGCGTGGAAACATCGATCGATACCGTGCACACCGAAGGCATTTCCGGCATCACCGGGCGCGACATCGTGTACGCCCGCGATCTCGGCTACACCATAAAACTGCTCGGCACGGCGCGGCGCAACGCGGATACCGTGGAAGTGCGCGTTCACCCGACCATGCTTCCCTACAGCCACCCGATGGCTCGCGTGGACGACGCCTACAACGCGGTGATGGTGAGCGGAAGCAGTGTCGGAAACGTGATGTTTTACGGCTCGGGCGCGGGCCCGTTGCCCACCGGAAGCGCCGTGATGGGCGACGTGGTGGAGATTGCGCGCAACCTGGCGATCGGCGCCCCGCCCACACGCCCGCGTTTGTCCCTGACACCGCTTCCCGTGGCGCCCTTATCGGACATCGTCTGCCCGTTCTATCTGCGGATGACGGTTGCCGACCGGCCGCGCGTGCTTGCGGCGGTGGCAGGGGTGCTGGGCGACCACGGCGTCAGCATCCATAGCGTGGCGCAGAGGGATGTGGATGAGAACGGCGCGGAGATCATCCTGATCACACACCCCGCCCGGGAATCCTCGATCCGCGACGCCATCATCGAAATCGAGGACGCCGGCATCGACGCTAGCATCGGCGCGGTGATACGGGTGGAAGGTTGATTTGGAATTAAGGATTAAGGATTAAAGATTACCGGAATTAACCACAGAGGCTCTGAGGCACTGAGAGGGAATAATTATGTGTATCATTACACATTCTTAATTCTCCACCTTCGTGCCTTTGTGTCTTTGTGGTAATACTCCGGATAATTCTTAATCCTTAATCTTTAATCTGCCGTCACGCCAGCCACGACAATCCTTCGTTCTGCGGCGCGGCGCCGACGAGTTGGAGGAACATGGCTTCCAGTGTGGCGTCTCCGCTGTGTAGTTGGCCGCGCAGTTCGCCCATGTCGCCCTGCGCCACGATCTTCCCCCGGTCGATGATCGCCACTTCCGTGCACAGGCGCTCAACCACTTCGAGGATGTGACTGCTGAAAAACACGGTTGCCCCCTGCGCTGTCAGCCTTTGCAGGATATCCTTGATGATTCTTCCCGATACGGCGTCCACGCCTTCAAACGGTTCATCGAGGAAAATGACCGAGGGATTGTGAATCAAGGCGGCCGCCAGGGCTGTTTTCTTCTTCATACCCTGGCTGTAATCCACGATCATTTTGTCCTGGTCGTTGTCGAGTTGCAGGAGGGTCAGCAGTTCCACGGCACGGCTTCGCGGCGAATCACCGGAAAGCCCGTACATCCGCGCGGCGAACTCCAGGAATTCCAGGCCGGTCAAGCGCTCGTACAGGTTCATTTCCTCGGGCAGAACGCCGATGCGGGTCTTCGCTTCCACGGCCTGCGCCGCCACGTCAAAGCCGGCAACCCACGCGCGGCCGGACGTGGGCCGAAGCAGGCCGGTCAGCATCTTGATGGTGGTGCTCTTTCCGGCTCCGTTCGGCCCCAGGAATCCGAAGAACTCGCCGCGCGCCACGTGGAAGGAGATGTGATCCACCACCACACGGTCGTCGTACTGCTTTGTCAGTTCCTGTGTCTGGATGGCATAGGGCGTGCTGAATTCCATCGGGTTTACTGCAAACCTCCCGCCGGAGTGCTGGCAGTCAATCTGCCGCTCAGAATCCACACGTGGCCGCCGATAAACGGTATCGACTTGTTCCGCACGGCGCCGCTGACCGCCATCCCGGAGTTGCCCTTCCGGAATGCGAAGGTATCCGGGATATCGTTTACCCGGCTCCGGTTCCAGCCTTTGGCCTTGAGCTTCGATTCGTACCAGTCGGCGATTTTGTCGGCGGAATCATCGGTTTTAACAATCAGCCACTTGCCGTCGCTGACCTTGAAGTCGCCGGTCTGGAACTGCCCTTCGAACTGGTTCTTGCCCTGGCTTGTGTTCAGGGACCGTGTGAGGAACGCATTGACGGTTGCGCCGGGATACATCGGCACGCCTTCGGGCAGGAGTTTGGCGACTTCCACGGGCGTCAGGGGAACGGCGTTCTTCTGCGCCTTCTCGAGGGCGGCCTTGCCGAAGAAAAGCGTTCCTGCCAGCCCAAGCACAATCAACAGGAGGCATCCGCAGGATGCCCAGAGGCACCACGGGCCGAAGCAACCGCGCTTTTTCGGGGCATTGTCCCCATAGGAAGGTTCGGCGTAAGTGGGTGTGTTCATCGATGACTCCTTTCGCGATCCGGCGTCTGGCGTCGGACATCAGCGTGCGGTATGTTACCTGATACCATATAATCCTTTGGCGATGAAAAAGGAAAAACAAGAGCGAAGGCGCAGGTTCCGCTTGTGGTTGATCGCGGCGGTGTGCGTCGCGTCGGCCGCGCTCTGGGGCGTCACGCGTCACGGATACTTCATCCGGCACCTGAATCCCGCGGAGTGGCCTTTGCTGGCACGCGGCGTGTACCGCAGTGATCCGCAACGGGGGATCGTGCGTCAGGGACCGGCGAACGTCCCGGCCGTGGCGCTGACCTTCGACGACGGACCAGGCGGCACGACAGAGGACCTTCTGCGCATTCTGAAGGAGCACAACGCCAAGGCGACGTTCTTCCTCGTCGGCATGAACGTGAAACAACGGCCGGAACTGGCCCGGAGGATCGTTGCCGAGGGTCACCAGGTCGCCAGCCATTCGCGCAGTCATCCCGACATGACGACGTTGCGGGACGACCAGATTCCGAAGGAACTCGCCGCCGCCTCGTATATCCTGGCGCGCGACGCCGGCGTTCGGGTGCGTGCCTTCCGGCCGCCGGGCGGCCAGTATGATGAACGCGTTCTGCGCGCCGCAAAGGAACAGGGCCTGCTTACGGTTCTGTGGTCCAACAACACGGGCGACTACACGGTCAAGAATCCGGCCTGGATCACGCAGCGGACGCTCAGCAACGTGCAGAACGGGGATATCATCCTTCTGCACGAGAACCAACCGCACACGGTTCAGGCGTTACCTGCCATCCTCGAAGGACTTGAGAAGAAGGGCTACAAGGCTGTCACCGTAGACGAACTAACCGCAAGACACTGATCGCGCGGAGTATTGCGGCGTCTGAGATATAATGGATGTGCGTGCGCCCGTAGCTCAGGGGATAGAGCAACTGCCTTCTAAGCAGTGGGTCGGGGGTTCGAATCCCTCCGGGCGCGCCAGTGTTCTGAATTCTGAAGAGTGAAGACCGAAAACTGAAAGCGAAGAGGCCGCCCCGGGTTGGGCGGCCTCGCGTTCGTCAGGATCGTATTTTACCGTCAGGATTTGGGTTTGCCGGATGGCAGGGTGGACCGCCACTCGCTCCACAGTTCGCTGATGGTTTTGTTCGTTTTCTGTTTCCAGATGTCGTCGGAGTACTGACCCTTTCGCATCGCCGAGTTCAGGTCCGGCACCAGGTTCTTGTCGTATTCTGTTTGAGCCCAGTTGAGAAACTGCGCGCCGATCTGGTAGGCTTGCGGTTCGTTCGGCACGCGGTCCGCCGTGAAGTTGAGCGCCTTGATGACCGGTTCGAAGTGGTAGAACCGGATGTAGTCGTCCACAGCCTCCACCAGCCAGCCCGGATTGTTGCCCCGGTAGGACTGGATCACGTGCACCATTTCGTGCACCACGGCGCCGTAGTCATCGGAGCGGTTCCGGAACCACGCGGCGGCGAAGTGACATTCAGAACCGGCGGTGTATGCCACGCCGTCCATCTCGCGGTAGATTTGCGAGAACTTCGTCGGCGGTGTGAAGCCTTCCGTGTGCAGATAAGCCGTGATGAACGGGTAATACGCCTCGCAGATCGCTTTTGCGCGGCCCGCAAATCCCGCCAGGTCCGGCGCGCCGGTCGTATCGAGCGTGATCTGAGGAGTGTTCTTTTCGAGTTTGGCCGCGGACGCCGCCAGTTCCTCCGCGCTTAGTTTCGGCGTGTAGGTTTCGGGCCTGCGCGTTGCATTGGCCCGTTCCGGCAACAGCACCACGCGCGTCGCGGTGAATGTGCCGTCTTCCTTTTCGGCGCCGAATACCCCGATGCGGGCGTCGATCTTCAGGTCGGCCCGCGACGCCTTGCCCTCGGGAGAGCGTTCGATGCTCGCCGATTCGGGTATCGTCACCGTCACGTCGCCGCGGCGGCTGGTCAGGGTGAACACGTCTCCCTTGACGGCGCTGATCGTGCCGGAGCGGTCCGGGCGCACGAATCCGGCGCCCCGCCCCGCCGGCGGAGTTTGCGCTGTGGCTTGCGGCACCGTGAAAGCCGCGCCGCAGAGAACCGCCACGAACGGGAAGATCACTCGACGGAACGCCTTGCATCGTCCGGTACAACCTTTACTGACAGTCATATCACCTTTCCTCCTGAGTCGAGGACACGGATTCACGGTCTGGCCATTGCCGTGATGTGCTCCGGCAACAGCGCCGCGTCGTACAGGCGGACATCGAACATATCGCCCGCAAAGTAGTCGCGCGACGTCGCGCGGGCGTTTTTGGTGCCGATGTACAGCGGGTCTTCACTGGTCACCATTTTGCCCGAAGCCTCGGTGCGGCCGGCCAGCTTGCCGTTCAGATAGAGGCGCATGCTCGCGCCGTCGTACACGGCCGCCACGTGATGCCACGTGTTCAGTGCAGGCAGAGGGCATTCCACCGATCCGACTCCGCTGAGCTCGAACAGGAACTTGCCCTCGCTGGCGGTCAGCCGGAACTGGTTGTCCTCGCGCCCCTTCTGCATGATGCGCTTGTTGCCGTCCCAACTGGTGGGGCGGATCCAGGCGGAAAGGGTGATCGCATCGGTTGGGTTCAGTTCCGGCCGGTTGTTCAGCACGATTCCGTCTTCCCGGCCGTTGAAGGACAACGCACCGGCGGCGGGTCCCTTCGAAGAAGCCGGCTGTCCCAGCGTCCGAAGGGCGAGGTCATCCACTCTGCCGAGGGTGTTTTCGAGATCCGGTATGAGGGCGAACACCGGAGCGGCCGCGGTGAAGGCCAGAGCCTTCCCCGTCTCCAGTTTGTTCGAGCGGGGCGACACATCGCGGATGCCATGGACGGCCATCGAGTAGGTTTTGCCGGACACCGGCGCGGGTTGAACGGCCAGGTCCACGCAGTTCGAACCGGCGTCGGCGGAAACCTTCGCGGAACTGACGGTCAGCCCGTCGATCTTCCAGTTGGCCGTCGCGGCGGCGGAAGCGGCATCGACCGGTTCGGAGAACGACACGCGGACCAGCGGCGATCCCGCCGCGGCGACGACACCGGTGACTTTCGGCGCGGTCTGGTCGTCAACCGTAAACGTGCCGGTTACCACCGGTCCCGCCTGCTTGATGCCCTTGAAGGCGCGGGCGCGGATCACGGCGTCTTTCGTCAGGCGGATCGGCGCGGAGAAAACCGGCGACGTTGCGGTTGGAACCGTTCCATCGACTGTGTACCGAACCAGCGCGTCGGAGTTGTACACGGAAGGCTTCAGGACAACGGACGTCGTTTCCTTGAAGGTTCCGCCCGCCGGGCTCAAGGTCGGAGCGGTTCCGGCGGTGTCGAAGGTGTCGTACAGAGGCTGTGCCGGAGTGGCGGTGTCGTTCGGATTCGACACGGCGGTGATGGCGAACACGCGGATGGCCGGATTCTTCGGCAGGGTCAGCGTTTTCGTGCCGGCCGGAACGTCGAAGGCGTAACGGAATGCATACGCGTACTCATAGATTCCGTTGGCGCCCTTGGCGTCGTGCCGGTGGGTGGTGTAGAAGGCGATCGGATCGCGCTTGATGAAGGCGGGCTGAAGGCCGTAGATGCCGCCTTCCAGCCGTTGCAGGCCCGGATTGTTGGCCGGCTTCTGCCAGATGCGGTTGTACCACTGTCCGACGTAGCCGCTCCAGTCCTGAACGGACACCGGAACAGCCTTTTTGCCGGCGACGAAGGTTCCGGTTGTGTCGCCGTTGATGGACGACGCCAGCACGTACACCCTGGTGTAATTGCCGCCGGGCAGGGCAACCTTCTGGCCGTTGCAGGCCAGGGCGGTCTTCGCGCCGGGACCGGCCTTTGCGAGGCGGAACGGAACACCCGCCGAGGTGACGGTTTGCGGGAACAGTTCGGCGGGGAACATGCGGCCCTTGCCGTCGAATCCCTTTGCCGAAACCTTGCCGTCCGGTCCCGCCGCTTCCACGTCGTACTTGAGGGTAACGGATTTGGCGACCGGCGCTGACACGCGAGCGGCTGACGGGGCGAGGCGCAGTGCGAACGCCCTGGCGCTGTAGCCGGGGATGGTGGTGACCAGCGAGCCGTTCTTCAGCGCGGCCTCGCCGATCGTTTCTTCCTGACCGTTCACTTCGCGGGCAGACGTGATGGCGGCCGCGGCGGTCAGAGTGACATTGGCGGGAGAACCGCTGAGTTCCTGAAGGCGAACCACGATGTCCTTGCCGCCTTCGGCCTGCTTGATGGCCGTAACGGCCACCTGAGCGTTGTTGACCTTCAGAAGGCTGAAGGACTTGCCGAGTCGTCCCGCGTGGGCGGGAGCCTGGAAGGCAATCAGCGGCTGGTTCAGGCGGGCGGCTTCCCACGGGGTTTTGCCGCGCCACGAGCCTTCGTGTCCCATCAGTGCGTAGAGGACGCGGTGGCGTCCGATATCCTGGGTGGCCTGGTCCTGATACGACCGGGCGCCCGGGGTGCGGATCAGCGTCAGGCGGAGAGTGCGGTCATCCGGCTTGTCGGATGCGTACTTGCAGTCTTCCAGCACGGAGACGCCGTACTTGCCGTCGCGGTCGGTGAGGTCGAACCACTGGTGATGAGGAACTTCGTACTTCTTCGGGTCGTTGGTGGCGCGTTCGGCCACACCCATTCCCATGTTGTAGGAGGCCTTGTCGTTGGCCACGGCCATCGTGAACTCGGTTTTCAGCGTGGTTTTGAGTGTGTTCCAGTCGATGTTGTTGTCGAACTCAACGCGGTTCCCGGCGCCGGCGGCTCCGAGGCGGACGACCTGGACAAACTTCGAACCGCGCGAGTTACGCGTAACTTCCAATGCCACGCGAACCGGGCCGTTCTCCACGATGCGCACGGTGGCGGGACCGGAGACATAGCCGGTCGGCGGCTCTTTCTGGTCTTCCCAGTCGATGTTCCAGGCGGGCCACTGGTCCGGTTCGTCGTGCTTGAAGGCAAGCCTCGCCGGGGCGGACAGCAGGTTGCGTCCGGCCGCCTTGTCCTTGATCTGCGCCACGTCGCCGTTCTCGTTCAGGGTCACGAGGTACCGCGAGTTCTCCAGGGAATTCTTCGTCACGCGCAGACCGGTCGGCGCCTTGTACGCCGTGTTGGACGGGCGAACGTCATAGGTGGTGAAGCCGACGGACGGCGCCTTGGCGAGGAACAGAACGCGGATATAAGCGCCGGAACCGGAAAGAACCTGCGAGGGCACTTCCACGCCGTCCGGGCCGTATACGCGCACGTATTTCGTCGCCTTGGGCATGCGCACGACGGCCTCGACGATGTCCTGCCGCGCGGTGGCAAGCGGATTGTACACGACCAGGGCCACGCCCTTCACGCGTGTGTCCATGCCGCGGATCACGGCGCCGGCGCTGTCTGAAAGGGCGCCCGCCGAACGGTTGAGGGCCACCACATCGTCGTTCCAGGAGTATTCATAAGCCTTGGGAACGCTGGTGCCGGGCAGGATGTCGTGGAACTGCGTCAACATCAGCAGGTCCCAGGCGTCGCGGATCGGCGTGTAGGGATAAGCCTGCGCTCCCAGCCAGTCGGCCGTGATGCCGGCGCGTTCGGCGGAATCGGCGAGAAGTTCGTTCTTGCGGTTCCAGCGCTTCACGTAAGCCTGGGAGGTGATGGAACCGGCGGAATGCTCGGTCAGCAGAAGGTCGCCGGTGTATTGCGGGAGTTTGGAGATCTGTTCGGGTGTCAGGTCGCGGAATATCTGGTCCGACGGCGAGGAAACGACCGTCACCGGTCCCTTGCCCTTCAGTCCGGTTTCCAGCCACTGAACGGAGCCCTCGGTGGGGGCGCCGCCTTCATCGCCGACGCCGTAGTAGCGGAAGTCGACAAAAGCGCCGGACTGGTTGCCGGTCTTGTTGATGCGGTCCAGGATGTAATTGCTTTCGCTGAGGTCCTCGTTGATGCGGGAGTTGTACGAACCGGCGTCCAGGGCGGCTGTTACGAACTTGCCGTCCGGGCCGTACCAGCGCCCCACCGAAAACGGAATGCCGACCGCCGAGCCCCACGTCAGTTTCTGCGTGGAGAAGCCCTTGATGCCGCTGTGCGCGAGGAGAGACGGCAGGGAGGCCGGGAAACCGAAGCAGTCGGGCAACATGAAGTCGATGCTCTGCTTGCCGAACTCCTTCTTGAAGTATCCGTTTCCGTACAGGAACTGGCGGATAATCGATTCGGAGGATGGAACGTTGACGTCGTTCTCTTCCCACGAGGAACCGCCCACGAACCAGCGCCCCTGCTGGATGTAGCCCTTCACGCGGGCGTAGTCCTTCGGGTAGTACTCCTTCATCATCCGGTAGCGGCTTGCTCCGGAGAAGGTAAACCGGTAATCGGGGTACTTCTCGAACAGCGCGAAGTTCTGCGTCATCGTGTTCGGAATCATCCGTCCGATGGTGTCTTCGTAAGTCCAGCGCCACTGGGTATCGAGGTGCGAGTAGCCTACTTCGTAGAGCACCTTGTCCTTGGCGGGATTGTATTCGGAGCGGGCGGGAGCGCGCGGAACCGCCGGAGCGGCGTGGCACGCGGTTCCCAGCGCCATACTGACAACGGCTAGAGCGAAGATCCTTTTCATGTGTGTCCTGTCCCGGTCGAAGCCATGCGGTCCACAATTGGACCAACTGAGAGAATTTTACGGTACTTGGTACCGCTTTGGTCAAAGTTATACTATTATGGTGCGGCGCCCCCCGGAAAACCATCCGAATCCTCCCGCTGGATTTCGCCGCGCGAGGGATTCATAAAACACGATATGTCTTGCGAACGCACTTTCAGTTTTCCTCTGGAGCACGGCCTCCACGCGCGGCCTGCCTCCACGCTTTGCGACTTCGCCGCCCAACACCGCGCCGACGTTCGGCTGTTGAATGAACGAAACGGCATCGAGGCCAATGCGAAAAGCGTTCTTTCCCTCGTGGCCGCCGATGTCCGGTTTGGTGATCCCTGCGTCCTGACCATCGCCGGAGAAGACGAGCAATCCTGCACCGCCGCGTTCGATGTTTTTCTGGCCGACGTTTTCCCCTCCTGCGATGAACCTATACCCGCGCCGACGCTGGGAGGTTCCGGATCGGCGCCTCCGCCGCGCGTGATCGCCTCCACCGGAGCCGTATCCGTTCCGGGTATCGCCGCGTGCCCGGGAACAGTGGCGGCGCCGGCTTTCGTGCTGGAAGCGGAGCCCCTTCCGGACGTGCCGGACGGAGCGGACACTTCCGAGCGTGAAGCCGCCGCCATCACCGAAGCCGTGGAAAGCGCCGCCCTGGACATGGAATCGACGCTGGCAGGTGTTTCGAACGCCACCGAAGCGGATGTCCTGAAGGCGCACCTGGCCATCCTGCGCGATCCGGAGTTCCTTCAGCGCGTCCACACCGGCATCGGATCCGGTTGTTCGGCCGGCGCGGCGATTGTTTCCGCGCGCGACCATTACACCTCGGTTCTCGGCGCTTCCGAAAGCGAGTACCTGCGCGAGCGCGCGATGGACGTGCGCGACGTCTGCGCCCAACTGCTACGCCGCCTGTACCCGACCACCGAACGGCGCGAGCGGCCTGTTCCCGCCGAACGCCACATACTGGTGACCGAAGACCTGACGCCGTCCGAATTCCTGGCCCAGGACAAGAACCTGCTGGCCGGCATTGTGATGAGCCAGGGCGGCGTCACCTCGCATACCGTGATCCTCGCGCGGGCCGCGGGAATCCCCTGCGTTGTGGGCGCTCAGAACATCGAGCGGATGGTGAAAACCGGCGATTCACTGGTCGTGGACGCAACGCGGGGCCTGGTGGTCATCGATCCGCCGACGGCGGTCCTGCGTTACTACCTGTTGGAACAGGAACGCGAACGCAGGCGGAAAGAGCAACTGGCCGGGCACGCCGCGGCGGAAGGCCGGACTCGCGACGGCCGGCGGGTGGAAGTGTCCGCCAATGCCGGCATGGTGGAGGAAGCGGCATCAGCATTTGCCGGCGGCGCCGAAGGCATCGGGCTGTTTCGCACCGAACTGCTTTTCATGGACCGCGACACCCCGCCAACGGAAGACGAGCAATTCGAGGTCTATTCGCGCATCGTCGCTGAAGCCGGGGGACGCCCTGTGATTTTCCGGACACTCGATGTGGGCGGCGACAAGCCGATACCTTATCTGGGATTGCCGGAAGAGGCGAACCCATTTCTCGGTTACCGCGCCGTGCGGTTTTATCCCGAACACGAAGATATCTTGAACGCGCAGATTCGCGCCGTGCTCCGCGCGGCGGCCCTGGGGACAGTGCGCCTGATGGTCCCGATGATTTCGTGCGTGGAGGAAGTCCGCTACGCGAAAGGCCTGGTCTCAAAGGCCGCCGAAAGCCTCGACGCGGACGGCATACAGCGCGGGAACGTGGAAGTCGGCATCATGGTGGAGGTTCCGTCCGCCGCGATGATCATACCGGCGCTGGCGACCGAGGCCGAATTCTTCAGCATCGGCACCAACGATCTCGCGCAGTACCTGATGGCCGTGGACCGCGGCAACCGCAACGTAAGTCACCTGAAGAGCCTTCTGCACCCGGCCTTGCTGAAGACGCTGATGAAAATCGTGGACGACGCGCACGCCGCCGGCAGATGGGCCGGCATGTGCGGAGAGATGGCAGGCGTGGAGCGCCTTGCGCCTGTGCTGGTCGGCCTCGGCCTCGACGAACTGAGCATGGCCGGTCCTAACATTCCGGCGATGAAAGCGGCGCTGGGCAAGTGGCGCACGGACGAGTGCCGGGAGATGCTGGAGTCGGCCGCGGCGCAACCCACATCAGCGGACGCCGAGGCGGTGGTCTCCGCGTTCACTCCGTCCGGTGAACGTCCCGCCGTGCTCGGTGTGGCGATCACGAACCTGAAGTCCACGGCGCAGTCGCGCGAAGAGGCCATCAAGGAACTGGTGGACCTTCTGTCGCTGGACGGACGCACGGGCGATCCGAATCTGGTGGAGGAGGCGATCTGGCGGCGCGAGGACGAATATCCCACCGGCGTGGGTTACGGATTCGCCATCCCGCACTGCAAGTCGAAGGACGTGCTGGTCAATTCCATCGGTTTCCTGCGTTTGGACGAGCCGATCGTGTGGCAGGCGGAGGACGAGGAGCCGGTTCGGTTCGTGCTGATGCTGGCGATCCGCGAGGCGGACCACGGAACGGAGCATCTGCGGATTTTCGCGAAACTGGCGCGCAGGATTATGAATGACGAGTTCCGCGAGCGCCTGCTGACGGAAAGCGATGCGGCGGAACTGGTAGGTTTTATCCGGTCCGAGATTGAGTGACAGTTATCACACGTGAGAGGAAGGAATCATCGAGATGGCTTTTGAACCGAAGCGTTTGAAGCAGTACCTGTTGAGCGGTGTGTCCTACGCCATTCCGTTCGTGGCGTGCGGTGGTATTCTTATTGCCTTCGCGCTGGCCTTTGCGCCGAAGGGCGCGAACAATGCGCCGGATCCATCCGGATCCCCGTTTCTGTCGCTGATCTTGAACATCGGCGTCAGCGCCTTCACCCTGCTGGTACCGGTGCTGGCGGCGTACATCGCCTTCGGAATCGCGGACCGGCCCGGCATCGTGCCCGGCATGGTCGGCGGCTGGATCGCCACGCACCTCGCGCCCGCCACCAAACTGGTGCCGGTCGAGGGAATGAAGGACACGTACCAACTGGTTCAGTTGACGAATGCGACAATGGGGAACGGCGATTACATCAGCGCGGGATTCCTGGGAGGCATCGTGGCCGGCCTGATCGGCGGCTTCGTGGCGCTGTGGTTGAAACGCATCAAGATGCCCACGTACCTGAAGCCCATCATGCCCATCATGATCATCCCGGTTGTATCGTCGCTGATCGTCGGTTTCATCATGTACAGGATCGTCGGCATTCCCGTGGCGGACCTGATGAACTGGCTGACCGACTGGCTGGCTCATATGGGCACCGGCAACCAGATTCTGCTTGCCATGATACTGGGCGCGATGATCGCGTTCGATATGGGCGGCCCGGTGAACAAGGTGGCCTTCTTCTTCGGCGCGGCGATGATAGAAAAGGGCAATCCGTACGTAATGGGCGCCTGCGCCGCCGCCATTTGTATCCCGCCGCTGGGACTGGGCCTGGCCACGATGATTGCCAGGAAGTTGTGGAATGAAGAGGAACGCGAGTCCGGTATCGCCTCGTTCGCTATGGGAATGATCGGTATCACGGAGGGAGCAATCCCGTTCGCCGCGGCTGACCCTCTGAGGGTGATACCAACCATCATGATCGGCTCGATGACCGGCGCCGTTATCGCCATGCTGTTGAAGGTCGGCGACCAGGCTCCGCACGGCGGCCCGATTGTTCTGCCGGTGGTCATCAACCGCTGGGCCTATGTACTGGCCATCATTGTCGGTTCGGTTGTGGTGGCGGCCATCATCAATTCACTGCGCGCCGTCGCCGCCAGGAAGGAGAAAGTTCAAGCATGAAATATGTTGCGTTGACGTCGTGTCCCACAGGCATCGCCCACACCTACATGGCCGCCGAACAACTGGTTAAAACAGGCAAGAAACTGGGGCATCAGGTGAAGGTGGAGACTCAGGGAAGCATGGGTGTGGAAGACGAGCTCTCCGCCCGCGACATCGAAGAGGCCGACGCCGTTATCATCGCGTGCGACCTGCCGGTCATCGGCCGGGAACGGTTCGACGGCAAGAAGATACTGGAAGTGCCGGTTCAGGAAGCGCTCAAAAACGCCGCAGGCATCTTCGAAAAAGCGGCGGCGCTGTAGGGACGACGGCTGATCACCATACGTAACAACAGCTCGAGTAGCTGAGCGTAAAACGTGTTGTCCATAGCCTAACCCCCGCCCTTTGGGCACCCCCTTCCCACGCGTGGGAAGGGGGCCGGGGGGTTAGGTTTTCGATGTCAAGTTACGCTCAACTTGCCGATCTGGCAGTTACAAATGACAACTGGCGGGGTCCTCATGGCCCCCGTTTGTCTTCTAGAAATTCACCCGCATCGTGGAGATGCCGTACGGGCGTGTGGTGATGCTGGCCAGGTTGCCCACCGTGGTTATGGTCCCCGACTTGGGATGTTCCAGCAGGTTCACCGGTGAAGCGCTTTTCAGCGTCTGCGGGAAGGATATGTATCCGTTGAGTGTCTGGCCGCGATCCTCGTAATACCTCAGCACGTACCCGCCGCTGTCCTCCGCGCGCTTGAAGGCGGTGATGATGACGTTCGGCAATGTGGTGCTGAGCAGGCTTTTTTCCGTGCCCCAATCGCCGGCGTGCACGGTGCACGGCATTTGGCGAATGCCGAGGTTGAACTGATACCCCCGGCGCATCGTGTCCGCCAGTTTCCAGTCGCCCGCGTGCGGGTAAACGCTGTAGTTGATCAGGTGCCGGCCCTTGTCGCCCACCGTGTCCGGTTCGTGGGTTCCCCTCAGTAGCGACAGCCGCATTGTGGCACCGCTGATGTCCGCGCCGTATTTGCTGTCGTTCAACACGGACACACCGTAGTTCGTCCCCTGGCTGATGTCCATCCACTTCTGAATCGGGATATCAACGTGCCCGTCCGTCGACCTCTGTATCGCGTAGAACGGGGCATCCATCGTGGCCGTGGGCGACGACAGGGTTGTCGGGACAATGGCCTTTATAAAGACGTTGTAGTCGTTGAAATCGGCATTGATGCGGGCGTCCACGCGCGGGACGCCGCGGTAGATGAAGATATCCTGCACGTACGTGGAGGTTCCGCTCGTGTATGTGGCCTGGAAGCGGGCGCGTACCGGACCGGTCTCGAGGACCTGGAAGTTGGTGGCCGTGTCCAGATAAGTGCTTGTGCCGTTCAGCGAGATTGTCCAGGCGCTGTTGTTCGTGTTTTCACCCAGCGACACTAGGCGGAAGGCCCTCTGGCCGGTCGGCAGGACCTCCTTGTTATTGACCTTGTCGAACAGGCGCGAAACCTGGCCGGTCGGACCGTCGATGTTCACGATGAACTGAGGCGTCGTGACGATGCGGGTGGTCCCGCTGGTGGTCACCGTCAGCGGATCGGACAGCGCCATGTCGGATTCTGCCGGCGCGGCGTGGTACACGCGGTAACCGAGGCTCGGCATGTTCACGGCAACGAAGGTGAACGTAATGTACACCTTGCCGTCCCTGGATTCCTTGTTCAGAATCTGCGCGGGCTGGCGCTCGCCGGCGGGGTTCGTGACCGCAATAAACGGAGTGTCGGCGCCGAAAGCGACCGTCACCTCCACGGGATCGGTGCGCGTCCAGGTGACGGGGTTGAACAGCACGAAGGGGTGACCCGCGCCGGTGGTATCAACCTTTTGTTCCAGCACGCTCCAGGCATTGTTGATGTGCTTGTCCGTGGTCAGCTTGATCAACTTGTGCTTGTTGGCGGCCTCTTCGTAGGTGCTGTGGATGGCGGTTCCCGGCGCGATGTCGTGGAACTGGTTGAATGCCGTGTGACGCCAGGCGGCGCGGATGTCGTCATACGGGTAGTCGCCGCCGTTGAGGTGGGCCAGGGCCGCCAGAGTTTCGGCGATGTAAAGCTCGTTCTCCGATTCGCGGATGATGCGCTTGATGTCACCGTGGGTGGTGTAACAACCCTCAAAGGTGTACTGCAGTTCGCGATTGACCACAGGGAATCCCGCGGACGGCTCCTGGGCGCGCGCCGCGTTGTAGAAATCGATAAACGGCGTCTGCTTGATCTCCGGGAAGTCGGGATCGGTTTTCAACTTGTCAATGGCGGTCAGGTCCGTGATGGCGGCGCCTCCGCCGTGGTTGCCGACTCCCAGCGCGATGAGCGCCATGTTCACGCCGCTCTGGGCGAGCACCGTGGCCGGGAAGTTCTTCTGGTTATCCGGGTCCACGTTGTTGTTGTACCAACCCGTTCCAAACGGCGAATAAGCCAGCACGCGCGATTGGTCCGGCGCCTGCCACCAGAAAAGGTTGTAGTCCGGATTGCGCACGGGGCAACGCGCGAAGTAGAAGTTCTGAATCTCGGCTTCGTTCAGAATCTGCGGAAGTTGGCGGGTGTGGCCGAACGAATCGGGCAGGAAGCCGACCGTTGACTGCTTGCCGAACTTCTCCTGGAAGTATCCCTGGCCGTACAGGAAACACCGCGCCAGTCCCTCTCCGCTTGGGATGTTCTCGTCGCTTTCCGACCACATCCCGCCGAGTACTTCCCAACGCCCCATGGCCACGCGTCCCCGGATTTCAGCGAACACCAGCGGATCGGCGCGTTCGATGGCCATGTAGGCGGCCGCCTGCGTCTGGCTGAAATGGAAATCGGGAAACCGGTACATCAGGTTCAGCTGGGTTTTGGCAGTACCGCTCCAAGTTTTCGCCGTATCCGGCCAGTCCCACAGCCAGTTGAAGTCCACGTGGCTGTATCCGCAGTAGTAGAGGGTGCCGGCCGGACTGCCGGGCGATCGCTTGACAATCTCGGTGCCGGGTTCTTTCGGCATCTTGAGGTGAGCCATTGCGGGCGCGGCTATCAGGAGCGTGAGGATCAGGGCGTAACGAGTTTTCATGGGAGCTCTCTTCTGGTCGGGAACGGTATTGCGGACAAAATAGACACTTCGCCGGAAACCGGTTGGCTTGCTTCGTCCGCCATCAACGCATTCATGATATCATACAGATGGACCACAGTTGCACCAGAGTTAGCCGAGGTCGTACCAAATGCGCAAATTTGCCCGCTTCTCCGCCTTGACCGCCGTTCTGTTCAGCCTGATCGGCGCCCTTTTTTCCGCCGAACCGGTTGTCGTCAACGTTGTCGGCAACGGCCCGCTGGGTTGGGACAACGGAATCTTCTTCGGAGACGGTACTCCGGCTTCGCTGGCCGCTTTGAACGGGCCGACCGGCGTCGCGGCACTGCCGGACGGCAGTATCCTGATCGCCGACTTTATGGGCGACCGTATCCGCGGCGTGGGAATCGACGGCCTGATTACCACCAAAGCCGGCGACGGATGGCCGGGTAGCCAGGGCGGAACCACCCCGCAATCCATCAGCCTGTGGGGTCCGTGGAGCGTGGCCGTGCGCGGTTCCGGCATCGTTTTTTCCGATACCTACAACGCCTCCGTGCGCACCATCGCCAACAACACCATCACGCGAACGGCCGGCACCATCGGCACCGTCGTCCGGGGAAGTTCCACTTTCTACACGGGATGGTCCGGCTATGAAGGCGACAACGGACCGGCAACCTCGGCGCGCCTGAACTGGCCCACCGGCATTTGCACGGATTCAGCAGGCAATCTGTACATCGCGGACTCCTACAACAACCGCATCCGCAAGGTGGACTGGTTCGGCACCATCACCACCGTGGCCGGCAACGGCTGGGCCGATACGCGCGGTGGCGGACGCTTCAGCGGAGACGGCGGACCGGCAACATCCGCGTGCCTCAACCGCCCCATGGCCGTCGCCGTGGACGGCGCGGGCAACCTGTATATCGCCGATACCTACAACCAGCGCATCCGCCGCGTGGACAGCCAGACGAAATTCATCACCACGGTGGCGGGAACGGGAGAGGCCGGCGATAGCGGAATGGGCGGACCGGCCACCCAGGCCCGGCTGAATCACCCGCAAGGGCTGGCGATAGGACCGGACGGAACACTCTATATTTCCGACTCGCTGAACCACCGGGTGCTCGCGGTTCGCGACGGGACAATCGATGTGGTGGCCGGTTGCGGAATCCGGGGTCACGGCGGCGACGGCTACATCGCGCTTTACGCACAGTTCAATGAACCGCTTGGCCTGGCGATGACCTCCGCCGGGGACCTGGTGGTCGCCGATTCCGGAAACAACCGCGTCCGTATGGTTCTGTTCGGCGATACCGGACAGATTCACGGCACCGTGCGGGACGCGCGGACTTACGAGCCGATTCCCGGAGCGCTGGTGTCCTGGAGCGGACTGCAGACTTCGTCAGACGAGTTCGGAGTATACACCCTGACGCTGAAAGCCGGTAGCAGGCAGGTCACGGCACGCGGACAGGCGTACGGACTGGCTACCGACACGTTGAACGTCGTCGCCGAGGAAACCACCCTGCACGACTTTCTCCTTCCGTCCGGTATCGTTGTCGGCCGCGTCAGCGACGACGCCGGACACATTGTTTCCGGAGCGACCATCACGGCGCCGGACGCCTCTGCTGTCAGCGGAGCCGACGGTACGTTCCGGATAAGGTTGGCGCCGGGCGCGCAAACGATCGCCGCCTCCAAGTTCGGTTACGCGCCTGGCGCCACTTCGGTTCAGGTTCCGGTGAATGGCGATACAACGGTTCGGCTGACGGTCAACCGCATGCGTTCGGTGGCCGTACCTCTGACGTACGAGCGCGACTGGATATCGTGGCACGATAACCCCGGAGACTACACCGAACCGACCAACGATTACGCATTCCCCGCCGAACTGCTTCCGGACTCGCTGAGCGTGTTCTCGTTCCCCACCTCGGGTGCGCCGGTTGACTTCATGTTCCCGGACAAGTCAGACGGAGCCAACAACACCATCCTTCTCGCGGGCCAGGTTATCAGCGTTCCCCCGGGCAAATATTCCACCCTGTATATGCTGGAAGCCGCCCGGTTTGGGGGATATACCGGCACGGTAACGCTGAATTACTCGGACTCCAGCACGTCATCAGCCGACCTGACCTTCAGCGACTGGGCGTGGAGCGCCATCGGAGCCCAGTTGGGTCCCAATGAAACCGTGGCGATATCGTGCGACCACCGCCACCGAACCGGAACCGCCCAGAATGGACCGCCGGTGGACATCCTTCTCTCGCAGATGGCGGTCAACTCCGCGAAAACGCTGGTTTCCGTCACCATGCCGGCGGACACTTCGGGCATCGGTAGCAAGGACGGTTATCTGTTTGCGATGTCCCTGAACATGATCGGCTCGGCCCTTGGCTACGGCGATGTGGACGGAGACGGCACGGTGACGCTGGCGGACGCAAGCGCGGCGCTGGCCGTGGCGGCCGGACTGCGCACAATTTCCCCGGAACCCGCTGTTCGGGGCGACCTGCAACCGACATGGCCGGACGGTTCTTTCGGAAACGGAGCCATCGAAGTCAGCGATGCCCTGGCCATCCTGCGCCGGTCCATAAGCGGCTAAGCAAAGTTTGGTGTCATTTCCGCCTTTTTTTGCCGGAACTGTAGGTTTTCACAGGCTGATTGTGTATTGTTAATGGTAGGTTTGGTACAAGTTTGGCCCACGCTTAACCAACGCAAGGTTCAACCTCTTTGAACAAAGTCGACCCGTACAGTATTCTGGAGTACCGGATTCGCACCGGTTTCTATGCCCAGGGCGCATGGCTGGCGCCGGAGCGCGAATTGTCGCGCGAACTGGGGGTCCACCGCCAGGCTATCCGCCGCGCCGTGGCCCGGCTGTCCGAAGCCGGTTTGCTGGAGCGCCGCGCCGGCCACCGTCCCATCGTGCGGCTTCCGGAAAATGGAATGCCATTCCCGCGAACCGTCGCTTTCCTGATGGGCAACGAGCCCCTTTTCCACGCTTTCCAGACGGTTCTGAAGGGTTGCGAGCCTGAGATAGTGGAGGCGGGCTACCGACTGGTGTTTATGGACACCCACGCGGCAACCAACGAAGCCTCAACGGAAATCGAGGGAAACGCGCTGGACAACCTTCTTGCCCACCCCGTGGCCGGTCTGGTGATTTGGTGCCAAAACGTCGTGAACTCACTGCCGAAATTGAAGGCCCTTCAGAAAGCAGGCACCGTAATCGTATGCATCGACCGCGATGTGCCGGGCCTGGAGGCGGATTTTGTGGGCGTCGACAATCAGGACGCCTCCCGCCGGGCCGTGGAGCACCTGTATAACATAGGCCACCGCCGGATCGCCCTGTTTACGCTGGACGAATATACCTCCGCCGTTGTGGAGCGCGAACGCGGATTCCACGCTACCGTCAACCGGTTGGGCCTGAAATCGGAGGACTGCCCTTTGATCCGCATCACCGGCGGCGCTCTGAACCCCGTCGAGGTTGTGGCCGAGGTGGCTCACAGGATTCTTACTCATCCCAATCGCCCTACTGCCGTCTTCGCGGTGAATGATATCCTCGCGTGGCGCCTGTTGCGGGCGGTTAACGAATCCGGAAGGTCCGTTCCGGGCGATCTGGCCATCATCGGATTCGACGACATCGAACCGAAGGCAATGCACAAGCCTCTCCTGACCACCATGCGGCAACCGTTCGAACGAATCGGATACTACGCCGCCCGCATGTTTCTTGAACGAATGCGAACTCCCTCACTGCCCATCCGCCACGTGCTGTTGGACACTCCCCTCGTCGTTCGGGCGTCAACCGCGTCCGACCCTGACCTACTGCCGGAACCACCGCGCGATCCAACGGCCAAAGAGAACGCCGACGGACTCGCAACACGGGTTTCGAATGCGATTATTTCATAACACTGCCAATTATCCGCAGGAAAGGCGCTGATCCGGACATTGGCTGTCCCGCCGGTTCCAAATCGGAATCCGGGACACGGACACGGCGCCCGAATGATGGCAACGAGCGCGGACTTCCACCCCGCCATCGCTCGTTCCGACACAAACGTTGGCAAACTCCCGGTACGCCGGGAACACCTGATCATCAAAAGGAATCAGAAAGGGAAGAGCCTGTCATGAACAGACACCCTCATTCAAGATGTCTGCCCGGCCTCTTTGCGTTGCTGTTGCTCGCATTCTGGCCGGCCCTCAGCGCCAATGCGGCCAACATCGCGCTGGGGAAACCATGCTTTGCCTCCTATAACAGCCCTGTTATCGGAAACGGCACGGATATGACCGCCAACCTCACGGACGGCAACAACGCGACCGCATGGACCAACGCAGGCACGCCGAATGGAGTCAACGACTTCGTCGGCGTCGACCTCGGCGCCGTGGTTTCGTTCCAGTATCTGCGCCTCAACTGGCCTGCCGATCACGCCACCGCATTCAACGTGGAAGTTGCGAACACGGTTGACACCGATCCCAACTCCTTCGATTACGGCTCGGGTGACTGGCAAACGGTATACACCCGCCAAACCACAGATCCGCAACCCAGAGGCGCCAACGATTATATCGACATCGGCGCGCAAACATACCGCTACGTGCGCATCAGCGTGATGGCCAGCAGTAACACAAGCAACGCCTGGGGGCTCAATGAACTCCAGGTCCTTGATGAGCCTCTGGCTTCGCTGACCGGCACCATCACCGCCGGCGCCGTGGCACTGGATGGCGCGCTTGTGAGCCTTAGCGGACCCACTGACGCCGGCAATCCGGCTCCGTTCGTCTCCACTGCCACCGTTACCAACGCAAGCGGTGTGTACTTGATCACCGGACTGGACGCCGGAACCTACACAATCACGGCCTCCCACCCGGGCAAATACGCCCCGCAGACGGTTACCGGCATTGTGGTTGGCCTCACCGGTGTTGTCACACAGAATGTGGCGTTGACGACTCCCGTAACCAACGTGACGTCGCGTATGCCGGCCTACAACATGGACTTCATCGCCGGTCCCGACAACTTCATCGGACAGGCGAACGCCAATGCCGACAGCCGGGCACTGCCCGCCGACGAATTGCCCGCAAGCGACGCCGTGTGGGACACGAGCACGCCTCTTCCGGCCGGAGCGACGGTTGGACCGAACCTCTCCAAGAACCTGAAGATCCACTTCCCGCCCACGATCAACGGCAAAAATAACGTCGTGAAGGCGGAGAACGCGGTCATCCCGTTCCCGAACGCTCACTACACCACAATCTACGTCCTGCAGGTGGCCGGTGAACAGCCTTACTACACGACTGCCACCCTCAACTACACAGACGGCTCGGAAGTGGTCACCACTTCCAGCGGAAACGCGTTGTACGGCTTCAGCCCCGGCATGCTCAACAACGGCCAGGTCGGCCCGTTTGAGGACGAAATCATCGCTTTCACCGTTGACAAACTGTACAACATCGCCAACGGCGGAACCGAAGCCATCAACTTCAACGTGTATCTCCGCGCGATCCCGGTGAATAAAAACCGGGCGCTGTCGAGCCTTTCGTTCGGCGGCATCGAAAGCGGACCCGGTAGCGGAACGATCTCCAAGGGTTATATCCTCGGATTCTGCGCCGACACGATCGACACACCGATACCCCGGGGCTCCATCTCCGGAACGGTTACGGGCCCGACCGGCGCGCCGGTGAAGGGCGCCGTCGTTCAGTACCTGACCTACAGCATCGTGACGGACGCCACCGGCACCTACGTCTTCAACGGCGTGCCGGCCGGCTCGGCCACGGTTACGGCCAGCAAGCCCGCCAACTACGCGGCGAAAAGCACCACGATTACCATGACGGCCGGGCAGAACGCCACCGTGAACTTCCAGTTCCTGGCGCCGATCCCGGTTGTCACCGATCCTCTTCCCAGTCCGGGTTGGGACGTGGTGAGCACCGACGCCAACTACGGCGACTTCACGGCCACAGGCTGGATGCTGGGACGCGAATACATCCCGACAGGGCTGTTCAGCCCGGACGTTCCCGGCGCCAACACGGTCAGCAATGACACCTACCTGGTCGACCCGGATGCGCCTTCAGCGTTGCCGTTCGACTTCGGAGACATAGTGGACACGGCCGTCCTGGCCAACCCGGCCGGAGCCGGCTACCCGGCGGGCGGCACGCGCAATGCGGCCATCCTGCAGGGAGCCCAGTTCCTGGCGCCGCCGACGCAAATCACCAACGTGTACTTCGTCGAGTCCGGCATCGAGGGTTCAACCAACGTTGAAGCCACCCTGTACTATGCCGACGGAAGCACCGAGAAGAAGGTGCTGGCCATCTCCGACTGGTTTGGTAGCCCGTCTCCGGACGAATTGCCCTACCTGATCATGCGCGGACGGCACAGCCGCTCAGGCGAGGCAAACTTCTCGTGGACAACCGGCGAGCGCGGCACAATCAAACTCAATGCCCTGAAACTCCCTGTCAACCCGGCCAAGAGTTTGAAGTACGTTTCGTTCTGGGAAGCCAAGAATCCGCGGGTTTATCCGTCGGTTCTCGCCGTGGCCTGGGAAACCGTTACCCAGCAACCGCCTTCCAGCGACATCCAGGTCGTTGTGAAAAACGCGGACAACACCCCGGCCGTCGGCGCGATTGTTAACTGCGAGTTCTACAACACCAAGACAGACGCGAACGGTGTCGCCGTGTTCCGCGGCATTCCGGCCGGCCTTACGGTTGGCGTGGGCGCCTTCATCCCCGGCGTGACGAAACAGGCACGCGTGGATGGACACGTCGTTCCCGCCGGCAAAAAGTACAACCCGGATCCGGGCCTCAACAACGCCGATGTCATCAACCTGACGTTGAACGGCGGCACGCCCATCAACGTGCCTCTGCAACTCGCGTACGACTTCGACATGCTGTCGAACCCGACGATGCCCGGCGACTACGGTTGCCGCGCCTCGTTCGCGAACGACTACGGGATGGACGAAGGGGCGATGACGTTCCCGTCCAACGCGACAACCACATACCCCGGCCTCGGCAGTCTGCTGTTCAACACCCCGCATCGCGAAATCGGTTACAACAACGTTCTGCGGGCGAACGGACAAACCGCCAAGGTAGTGCCGGGACACTACTCTTCTATGAGCCTTGTCAACATCGGTGCGGGCGTCGGCAGTGACCACCCGACCCTGTTCTTCGTGACGTTCCAGTACGCTGACGGAACGACGGAGCAGATTCAATACACAACGCAGGACTGGGTGTTGAACTTCACCAACCAGGACGCGGCGAACGTGTACCTGCACTTCCGCACGGTTTGGGCGGGGACGGACAACCCGTTCTACTCACCGAACCGCCGCCGTTACGACAAAGCCGTACAGGCTCTGGGCAACGCCGCGCTGGCGCATGTTCTTCCCATCAACGCCGGCAAGGTTCTTACCGGCTTCACCCTCGTTCCGATGATGCGCGGCGGTAACGATGACGACCAGGAGATCTTCGCGATCACTCTGGAAGCCAATGATATCACGGGCACCTCGGGAACCATCACTGGCACCATCACGGGTCAGCCCATCGGGGCATCGGCCTCCGGGCCAATCGAGGCCGCGATGGTCTCCGTGGATCCGTTCCACGGTGTGTACACGGATGCCAACGGCAACTTCACCTTGCAGAACGTTCCGACCGGAACGGCCACCCTCAAGGTGATCCCGTATGGCACGGGTATCCTGACTAAAAACACACCGATTACGGTGGTTTCGGGAACCAACAACCTCGGAACAATCGACCTCGGCGCCGGCGTCACACAAGTGGGCGTGATTCTTGGCGAGACCAACTCCGAGTTCGGCCTGCGCCAGATCGAGGGCAACATCACCCCGTACGGCTACACGGTTACCGACAGTCCGACAACCGCCGTCAAACTGGCCGGCGCGTCGGCCCGCCAGACGAATACGGCCGGTTCCTACATCTACTTTGATGTGGACCCGGGCTGGCTGTATCGTGGCAAAATCGGAAACGCAGGCCTCACGGTCACTGATCCCGGCCTGAGCACCCAGTTGATACCGAAACTGGCTCCGGATATGTACGTTCAGATTGAATACCTCGACCGCGGCACGGACGCCTTCAACATTAACTTCAACATGAATGAGAAGACGACGAACAACGGATTCGACAGTATCCGGCTGACCAACCCGTACGCCTCCGGTAACGGAGCCATCGGCACTGGTACAGGCAACTACGTGACGAAGACCAACACCAACCAGTGGAAGACCTTCACGTATTACCTGAACCCGGCCGCCGGCAACAACTTCGGCGCTTACGATGGACAGAACCTGCAGGCGGACTTCCGCATCTCGGCCCGCAACGACGGCCAACGGGAAGCCATCCACGCCGTGATTCTCTCCATCACACCAACCATTACCCCGTTGCCCGGCCCGGCTACTGGCACCGACATCCTGAAGGTGTACGGCGGCCTCAAAGCCGGTCCGTTGACGACATCCAGTCTCTGGGCGTCTTACGACCTGAACGGCGACGGCACGATAGACCTCAAGGACGCGGTGAAGGCGGCTAATCCCTAGCCCGCGCGCGTTCACATACTGAACCGCCGTCCCTCCCCCGCCTGGCGCGGGGGAGGGATGGCCCTTATGGAAGGCCGACCCGGTCGGCACGGCACGGAATTCTGGAGTACTGAATGATCAAGCATCGACTTGACGCGCTGAGAGACGGAGGAACTCATATGAAAAAGAGAGCCTTTACTCTAATCGAACTACTGGTGGTTATCGCCATTATCGCCATCCTGGCCGCCATTCTGTTCCCTGTCTTTGCCAAGGCACGTGAACGAGCGATGCTGACCACCTGTATCAGCAACAACAAGCAACTGGGCACGGCTTTTGCGCTTTACACAGACGATACGGACGGCAAGTTGCCCCATTGGATCGACCTGAACAACGTCACGTGGGATCTGGCCATCTGGAACTACGTGAAAACGAAAAGCGCGTATACCTGCCCTTCTAATAAATCGCCGGAGGCACGACGGGCCAAGGCGGACAACCCGATTCGCTCCTATTCGTTCCCGCAGAACGTCACCGCCATGAACGTCAACTCGTTCAAGGCGCCGGCAAAAACCGTCCTTCTCTTTGAAAAGGGCATCTATCCGGTGGGAACCGGGGCGGACTCCACCGGCGAGTGGTTCGGGCAGACTGTGGCAGGCACGCAGGACGCCACCAAGGCGTACCCGTACAACCCGGAGAAGTGGGGAACGTTCCACGGCCTCGGCAAGGTCTTCCTGTTTGCCGACGGCCACGCGAAGTGGTTCCCGGTCGTCATCAAGGCCATCAATAACGACAATCCTTTCGGTTATTACTTCCCCGAAAGCGGGGCTGGCAACTGGCCGCACGGGGCCAACGGCCTCGGTTATTGCGGCGCGCTGGACGGCTCGCATGCCGGTAATCCCAGCGCGACAGAACTGTCAAAGGGCGGAGCCAATCTGCCGCTTTACTAGGCAATCCTGTTGCTTCCAAAACGGGCGCCCTCCGGGGCGCCCGTTTTCGCGTCCGGGAAACCGCGTTCCTGGCGGAGGTCGTGATTGGCGGAAGCAGTGTGCGGCCGCCCTTCGACGAACGCTCTGTCCGTTATGCTTTCCTGAACCTCACAGAACATCATGCTCGTGTAAGCCGCAAACGCGCGGCGGCACTCCTGCCGTCGCCGGCGGCGAACGGAATCGCAGAGCATGAAAACGTGGGTCACGCTGTTCGCCCTCCTGCCGCCTCTTTTTGCCTGGGTAACCGCTCCGGTTTGCGGGCAATCCGTCGGTTCCTCTTCGTCCTCCGGGGGATCATACGCCATGGTGGAAATCCGCTTCCATCTACCCGACGTGCCGGGTAATCCCTTCGATTACTCCGACAACGATGTCATCGCCACCATCCGCCAACCGGACGGCAAGGAAGCTCCGTTACCCGCCTTTTTCGACGGAGGATCGACCTGGCGCGTCCGGTTCACGCCGTCGCAAACGGGAGAACACAAGGTTGCTGGTATCACGCGCAACGGGCAACCGGTTCAACCGCAACGCTTGAGCCGGAGTGCCTTCACGGTCAAAGAGCCGCGCGGACCCGGCTTTGTGCGGCGCGATCCGAACGACCATGCGCGGTTTATTACCGACGACGGCAAGGCGTATTACCCCATCGGACACAACACCGCCTGGGACGCCGACGGGCTGGTGACGGTGGAATCGGCTCTGAACCGGATGGGCGAGGCGGGCGAAAACTGGTCGCGCATCTGGATGTGCCACTGGGACGGGAAGAACCTGGACTGGGTGCAGGAGAAGAAGATACCCCTGGGCAGGCTGTCGCTGGAAGTCGCCCGACGCTGGGATTCGGTGGTGAGGGCGGCGGAGAGGAACGATATCCGTTTCCAGATGGTTCTACAGCACCACGGGCCTTACTCCGCGGAAACCGACTCCAACTGGCTGGAGCACCCGTGGAACAAGGCGAACGGCGGTTTCCTGGCCAAGCCCGAGGAGTTCTTCACCAGCGAGCGGGCCATCGCGCTCACGAAAGCAAAATTCCGCTACATCATCGCGCGGTGGGGATACAGTCCCAGCATCATGGCGTGGGAATTGTTCAACGAAGTGCAGTGGACCAACGCCGCCCGGTTGAATCCGAAGACCACGGCCAGATGGCACGACGAAATGGCGGACTTCGTTCGCAAACAAGATCCGTACCGCCATCTGGTAACCAGCAGTATGGGCGTGTATCCCGAACTGCTGGGGGACCGCCTCGATTACTGGCAACCGCACATTTACACCGCGGACCCGATCTCGATTGCATCACGACTCAACGGGCAGAAGTTCGACCGCCCGGTGTTCCTGGGCGAGGTCGGTCCCAAGGGCCGGTTCCAGGCGGACGACGCCTCCTTCATGCGCGACGTGCTGTGGGCCAGCCTGATGAGCGAGGCGGCCGGAGCGGCCCAGAACTGGGCCTGGCCCGTGGTCCACGCGCAGAAACTGTACGGCATGTACCGGTCGGCCACCGGTTTTGTTTCGTGGTGCGGACTGGCGGAGAAGCGGGGGCTGAAGTCGATTACGGTTGAGGTGGAAACATCGGAGCGCGGGCCGTTGACCTTCGGGCCGGGCGGCGAGTGGGAAGCGGCGAAGGAAACCGCCTATGCCGTTCCGCCTTCCGGGAATATGGCGGCCAGAGGGTGGTTGCCCCGGTATCTGCAGGGCGACGGAAACCGGCATCTGTTTCCGTATGCCGACTTCGATGTGACGTTCGATCAACCGGGCACGTTTTCGCTCAGGATCGCGGAGGTTTCGGCCGCCGGGGCGAGGGTGGTCATTTCGCTGGACGGCAAGCCGGCCGCCGTCCGGTCGTTCCCCCGTTCCGCGGAGGACCGGAAAGAGGAAGCGACGATCGATCTGCCCGTGCCCGCCGGCCAGCACGTGATCCGAATGGAGAACACGGGCGGAGGCTGGCTGACCTACCGGTCGGTGACGCTGAACCCGTACGGCTACCGTCTCGGCGCGGTCGGCAAGGGATCGCGGGATTATGCCGTGTGCTGGGTGCACAACCGGGCCGATTCGGCTGAGGAAGGAACGCTTATTCTGCATGATATGGAACCCGGCCGGTATCGGGTGCGCTGGTGGGACACCAGGGACGGCAAACCGGGGCGCGAGGATTCCGTGACGGTGGGCGCCGACGGGATTCTGAAGGCGCAAACTCCATCGATTGGGAAGGACGCGGCGGTCTGGGTCGCCCGGGAGGCGAAACCGTGAGGCGCCTGTTTTATCTGTGCGCCGTGCTGGCGTTTCTCGCGTGGACTCAACCTGCGTCCGCCGGCAAGGAAATCACGCTGAGGTTCCGGTACTGGGGCGATTTCAAGGAGATTCAGGCGCTTCAGGACACCATCAAGGCGTTCGAGAAGGAATACCCCGGCGTGAAGGTGCGCGGCGAACGCGTGCCGCCGGGCGACGAGTACACGCAGAAACTGCTGATTGAGCAGGCCGCGGGGCTGACGCCGGACGTCATCTTCTGCGGCCAGCAGTTCGCCAAGTTCTCCGAGAAGGGCATGCTGAGGGACCTGATGCCGTTCGTGAAGGCGGATCCAAGCGTCATACTCGCGGAGTACTATCCCCAACTGGTCCGTCTGTTCACCAGCAACGGCAAACTCTACGCTCTTCCCCGCGACATCGCTCCGATCGGGCTTGTGTACTACAACAAGAGCCTGTTCGACGCGGCGGGAGTGCCGTACCCGGACGAAACGTGGTCCTGGGATTACGCGCCGCGCCCGGAACTCGGGCACCGCGACTTCCTGACGGCCGCGCTCAGGCTGACGCGCCATTCCACCCGGGGCGTTCAGAAAACGGTGTACGGCTACAGCGGAGCCTGGCCCAGCAACACGATGAACAACTTCGTGTTCTCCTCGGGCGCCGAATTCGTGGACGACGTGTTCAAGCCGACGAAACTGAAGTATGATGATCCCCGCGTGCTGAACGCCATCCGCCTGACGCAGGACCTGTGCTACAAGTACAAGGTTTCGCCGACCTCCACGGAACTGCAGGCTTCGGGAGTCAGCACGCACGATCTGTTCGCGCAAGGCCGGATCGCGATGTACATGACCGGCATCTGGGAAGTGCCCCGTTTCCGCGAGGAGATCGGCGAGCGGTTCGACTGGGACATCGCGCCCTGGCCGAAAGGGCCGACGGGGCTGAGGGGCGTGGCGACCGGGTGGTCGGGCTACGCGATGACCACGGCCTCGCGCCACCCGCAGGAAGCGTGGAACCTGCTGAAGTACCTGGCCGGCAAGCCGGGGCTTTCGCGGTTGGCGCAAACGGGGCTGGCCCAGCCGGCGTTGTCGAAAGTCGCCGATTCGCCGCTGTGGCTGGACGGGCAGAGGCCGAAGAACCGGAAACTGACCATCGAGGAAGTGGAATACGTTCACAACGACGTGATCCACGCCAACTGGGCCCAGATCGAGGGCATCATCAACCCGAAACTGGAACTGGTTTGGAACGGTTCCGCCACGCCGGAAAAAGCGGTCCGGGCGTTCCTTCCGCAAGCGCAGGCGAAACTGGACGAGTTGAACAATCCTCCCCGGCACCCGAGGCTGAACTGGCTAGTTGGCCTGGCGGGTATGCTGGCGATTGCCGCGTGCCTTGTCGGCTGGGTGTGGGCCGGCGCCAGGGCGGACCGTGAAAGCGGCCGGGTGACATCCTCGAAGGCCGAACAGCGCGCCGGCCGGTTGTTCGTTCTGCCGTGGGTGGTGGGCGTATCTGTTTTCCTGTTGGGCCCGATGCTGGTGTCGCTGTTGCTCGCGTTCTCGTCGTGGGATATCATCAGCCAGGCGCAATGGGTGGGGCTCGGCAATTTCCGCGAGATGATGAAAGATGAGAGGTTCCTCGCCAGCCTCCGGGTCACGGGCATTTACACGCTGTTCTCGGTTCCGCTGGGAGTCATCGGTTCGCTGTGTCTCGCGCTGTTGCTGAATGCCAAGATCCGCGGGCAGGCGGTGTTCCGGACGCTGTATTACATTCCGGCGGTAGCCTCCGCGGTGGCCGCCTCGCTGATCTGGATGCGCCTGCTGAATCCGGAAAGCGGGCTGGTGAATTATATCGTGGACGCCGCGCGCCTGACGCCGGTATTCGACGCGATGGGCCTGACCGATCCGGTGAAGGGATACGTGAACTGGCTGGGATCGGAGAAGACGGCGCTGGCCAGCCTGATCGTGATGAGCCTGTGGGGCATCGGCGGCGGGATGATCATCTACCTGGCCGGCCTGCTGGGCATCCCCCAAACATACTACGACGCGGCGGACGTGGACGGTGCGAGCCCGTGGCACAAGTTCCGGCACGTGACGTTGCCCCTGCTGACGCCGACCATCTTCTTCACGCTGGTGATGGGCGTCATCGGCTCGTTCCAAGTGTTCACGCAGGGCTTCGTGATGACCAACGGCGGCCCGAACAACGCCACCCTGTTCTATGTGCTGTATCTGTACCAGAACGCGTTCCAGTACCTCAAAATGGGTTATGCCAGCGCGCTGGCCTGGGTGCTGTTCCTGATCATCCTGGCCTTCACGCTGTTGCAGTTGCGGCTGTCGGGCTGGGTTCACTACGAAGGCGGGGAGGCTAAGTAGATGGATATCACCCGTCACACCGGCCGCGAGGCCACCCCGCGACACTCCCGCAGAACCGACGAACGGCGCGCCTCCGTGACCCTCCTTGTGCTGGCCTGCCTGGGCGCGGTGGTGACGCTGACACCGTTTTACCTGATGGTGGTGATGTCGCTGAAGACCGGTTCGGAGATTGCCCAGAATCCGTGGTCTCTGCCGTCGATACCGCAGTGGGAAAACTACGTCCGCACGTGGCGCATCGAGGGGACGGACGTCACCTTCGCCGTTTTCTTCCGCAATTCGCTTTTGCTGGCCGCGCTGACGACGCTTGGCACGACGCTGTCTTCGTCCATCGTGGCGTTTGGATTCGCGCGGTTGCGGTTCCCGGGTCGCGACCGGCTGTTCGTCCTTCTGCTCGCCAGCATGATGTTGCCGGGCATCGTGACGACCATTCCGTCGTATATCGGCTTCCGGTATCTGCGCTGGATCGACACGTTTTACCCGCTTGTGGTGCCTACGTTCTTCGCCGGGGCGTTCAATGTGTTCCTTTTGCGGCAGTTCTTCCTGACCTTGCCGCGCGAACTGGACGAGGCCGCGCGCCTGGACGGCGCCGGGTACGGGCAGATTTACTGGAAGTTGATTATGCCGCTCAGCCGGCCGGCGCTGGTGACGGTTGCGCTGTTCGCCTTCATCGGGTCGTGGAAGGACCTGATGGGACCCCTGATTTACCTGAATTCCACGGAGAACCAGACGCTGGAACTGGGCCTTCGCACGTTCCAGACGATCCGCGGCACGGATTGGAACCTGCTGATGGCCGGTTCGGTGATGGTGATGATCCCCCTGCTGATCCTGTTCTTCGCCGGCCAGCGGTACTTCATCCAGGGCATCGTGATGTCGGGGTTGAAGGAGTAGCGGCTGAAGGCTGAATGCTGAAGGCCGCACGCGGAAGACAGCGCTATTGACGATGGGTTTCGATCCGGAGCGGTACCACCGACGCCCGGTACGCCTGCGCGGGTATGATTACGCGACGCCGGGCGCGTATTTCTTCACCGTCTGCACATCCGAGCGCGCGTGTCTTTTCGCCGATTTTAACGAGGATGGCATTGTGCTGAATGCCTTCGGTGATATCGCCGAACGGATCTGGCGGAATCTGCCTGCCCATTTCCCGAACATCGCATTAGACGCGTTTGTGGTTCTGCCGAACCACGTCCACGGGATTGTGTTCATCACGGACAGGGCACCCGTACGGCATCTGTACCAACTTAATCGACTAACTGAGCGTGCCTCACGTCTGTCTGAGCGATTTGGTGGGTGCAAATGACGGCAAGCCGCGCCCCTGCCTGACACCTGACACCTGACACCTGACACCTGATACCTGACACCCGACACCTGGTGTCTGCCGCACACGATGTGATCCTTTACGCCAGGCAAGTCTTCAAGAAAAACACCGTTTGATGTAACGCTCCGCGTGCGCGTTGGGTATTTTGATTTGAGCGCACACGGACGAGGAAGAGAACCTGCCGCCGCCGGCCTGCCACGACTGAGGCACACGCGACGGTTGGAGTCAGACCGTGTGAAAACGTTCCCGCAGACTTCGTGCGGCGCCGGTTCCGGCTCCGCGACCCATTCCCGAAAGGACACATATCGATGACTATTGCGACGTCCCGGACGTTGATACCCCTTGTCGGCCTGTTACTGGCCACTCCGCTGAAAGCCGCAATCTCCATACCTGGCGCGGACGGCTCTGACGGCGCCTTTTCGCCGACTCAAGCCACCGTGGTGGACCTGGGACAGGCTGTTCCCGGCGTATGGAACGCTTCGAATGCCGCGAACGCCGGCAAGGGAGTATTCGACTCCGATAAATGGGCCGTGGTGTACAAGTACAGCAGTGTGAATATCGGCGCGGGTGTCACGGTCCAGTTCAAGAACCATCCCAGTAATGCCCCGGTTGTATGGCTGGTATCCGGAAATGTCACCATCGGACCGGGGGCAACCGTACTGTTGACCGGTCAGGACCAGCAGGTGGGAACGGCGGCCGACAAGCCCACCGAGCCCGGCCCGGGCGGTTTCCGGGGCGGGGCATCGGGATCGACCTACTCGCCCGCGGGGCCTGGCGGCGGACCTGGAGGAGGCGCCACCTACGCCGGATACGGGGCTCCCGGGTACGCTCCGTCCGGTCCGGTTTACGGCAATCCGCAGATACTGCCCCTCATCGGCGGTTCGGGCGGAGGCGGGCTGAATCCCAGCTACTCGGGCGGGGCGGGAGGCGGCGCGATCCTCATCGCGGCAACCGGGACGATCAGCGTTTCCGGCTACATCAATGCGATGGGCGGAAATGGGCAGTATTTCGGCTCGGGCGGGGCGATCCGGCTTGTCGCGGACACCATCAACGTCAGCGCACAGAACGGATTGAACGCACTCGCGGGCGGCGGAAACGCAATCAGCGCCGGCCGTATCCGCCTGGAGGCAAACTCGTTCACCCTGGCCGGTATCTCGCCGACACCGTCCACAGCCCCTCCGGCCGCCGTGCCCGTCATCTTCCCTCCGTCACAACCGAAAACGGTCATCACCAAGGTTGACGCCATCAACGTGTCCTCAGATCCGCAGAGCGAGTTTTCTCAGGAGAATCCGACAGTGGTTAACATCGCCAAGACAACGGCGGCCAAGATCACCATCGCCGCGACGAACGTGCCGTCTACGTGGACGATGACCGTCCGGTCCGCGCCGCGAAACGGGACGGAGGTGATTGCCAACGCAATAAAGATCAGCGGAGACGACGTGTCTTCCGTCTGGACGGCGGATATCGTCCTGCCGCTGGGCTACAACGCGTTGCAGGTTCGCGCCATAAAGCCGTGACCACCGCACTCTTACAGCCCAAAGGAGGCGGGATATGAGATGGAAATTGGTACGGAAGGGTATCACGCGAGCGGCGGGCGCAGTGGTCGTAGCGCTCGCGACCTGTGCCGCATCGAGCGCCCAGGGCGACATCGAAGGCGCTTGGTCGCGTGAAGTGGTCGTGTACGCCAGCGCCCCGGCGGTGGAGATCGCCGATGCGTATTCCCGAACGGCCGTGGTGCGCAATTCCGGCGAGACGTTCGTTCCGGGACTAGCCGCATCGCGCGAATCCGTTGTATTCAACTCGGAACCGCTCGTACCGTTCACGCAGAGCCATTCCCGCGAGTCGGTGCTCTACGTGAGCGAATCACCTATCGTGGACGCGTTTTCGCGTGAGGTTGTGGTCTTCGACGGATATTACGTCCCGGAAGCCTTTCAGGCAATCCGCATAGCAGGAGGGCTCGAAGGTTCAACACCCGCGTTCACGGAGCGCCTGCAGATGGCGTTTGAGATGTCCGGGCAAACGCGCATCAACCTGGCGGTGGCCGCGCAAGTCCTGCGCATCGCGGTCAGTTTGACACCCTGAAGTGCGCAACACGGCCCTGCCCGGCTCGGCATCCCGAAAACGGGACCGACATTCGGGCGGGGCCGTTTCTTTTCAGTCCGTTACGGGCGGTTGCTTGGCTCTCCGGGCCCGTACGAGCCCCTACGATGTAGCGCCGGGTACCGCCAACGGCAGGGGCAGGTTTGGAACCTGCCCCCACCCGAACCAAAGGGCGATTCGTGAATCGCCCCTACCTGACACCCGATACCTGTCACCTGGTGTCCGCCGTCATTTCGTCCCAGTTTTCGCCGTGCTTGACGTCCACCTTCAGCGGGGCTTTCAGCGGCCAGGCGCTTTCCATCACCTCGCGCAGGAGGCGTGACGTGGCTGTCAATTTGTCCGGCGGCACTTCCAGCACCAGTTCGTCGTGAACCTGCAACAGCATCACCGCCGGGTCGCCGAGTTTTCGCAGTTCATCGCGCAGTCGGATCATGGCGACCTTGATGATGTCGGCGGCCGTGCCCTGTATCGGCGAGTTGACGGCGGCGCGTTCGCCGAAGTTGCGCACGTTGAAGTTCCGGTCGTTCACCTCGGGAACGGGCCGCCGGCGTCCGCTGAGGGTGCGCACGAAGCCGGTTTCGCGGGCCTCGACCACCGTGCGCGCGATGTAGTCCTTCACGCTGGGGAAGCGTTCGAAGTACTGTTCGATGTAACGCTTCGCCTCGGCGCGGGGAATCTTGAGTTGGGCGCTCAGGCCGAAGTCGCTCTGGCCGTACAGAACGGCGAAGTTCACTGTCTTGGCGTCGCGGCGCTGGTCCGGCGTCACCGCGTCCTCGGGCACGCCGAAGATGCGCGAGGCGGTGATGCGGTGGATATCCTCGTCCTCGCGGAAGGCGCGCAGAAGTTCGGGATCCTCGGTGCAGTGCGCCAGCACGCGCAGTTCGATCTGGCTGTAGTCCGCGCTCAGTAGAACCTTGCCCGGACCCGGGATGAAGGCTCGGCGAATCTTCCTGCCGATGCCGGTGCGCACGGGGATGTTCTGCAGGTTCGGGTCCGATGACGACAAACGGCCCGTGGCGGCAACCGTCTGGTTGAACGTGGTATGCACGCGCCCGGTGTTCGGATCGACCAGGTTCAGCAGGGCGTCGGTGTAAGTGGCCTTCAGTTTGGTCAGTTCGCGAAACTCGAGGATGCCGGCGACGATGGCCGGATCCTGTCCGTTGGAAACCATCTCGGCGGCGACCTGCTCCAGCGCGGTCGAGTCGGTGGAGTAGCCGGATTTGGTTTTTCTGCCGGCCTTCAAGCCCATTTTGTCGAACAAAACCGCCTGCAGTTGCTTCGGACTGGCGATGTTGAACTTCTCGCCGGCCAGCGAATGCACCACGGCTTCCACGTCGCGGATTGCCTGGTCGAATCCGTCCGACAGTCCCTTCAGCGCGGAAACGTTCACCGCGATTCCGGTGCGCTCCATCTCGGCAAGGATCGGCGCGAGGGGCAGTTCGATGTCGTCGAATACGGATTCCACACCCGCCGACCGCATGGCGGAACGCGCGGGCTCAACCAGCAGAAGGGCGAGGTCGGCCTCCTCGGTCAGTCGTTGCGCCCGGTGTTCGTCCGGTTCGGTATCCTTGCGCCCCTCGAACTCGTGCGAAGGCTCCACGTTCAGCAGGTTGCGCGCCATGTCGCCGATCCGGTAGTCCGAGCGCGTGGCGTCGAGCAGATAGCCCGCGACGGCGGTGTCGAATGCCGGCGTCAGCCCCTTGCCGCCAAGCCGGCGCAGGACCGGCTTCAACTGGTGGCCGATGATCTTTCCGCGGCAGGCGTCCCACACCACGTCCAGCGCCGAAACGGGGATACCGCCGCCGAACGACAGAGTGCCGGGCGCTGATTCCGCCAGCGGGACATACATCGCCTCACCCGGCGTTGCCGAAAGGGCGATTCCCCGGATTCCGCCTCCAGGGTTGATATCCAGCGCCACGGAGACCGCGCGACCGTCAATGCTTTTTGCGAATCCGGCAATCTCCTCCGCCGATCCCAGCGTTCGGAATTTCGTTTCCCGGGTAACGGCGGGCAAGACAGGCTCCGCCGGTGTTGCGATCAGCGGAGGGTTGTCAATTTCCTGAAGGGCTTTCTCGAACCGGGCTTTCAGCGTGCGCATCTCGAACTCGGTGAAGAAGGCGGCCGCGGCGGCGTTGTCCGGTCCTTCCAGCGTCCAGAGTTGTGGATCGGAATCGATCGGGATGTCGCACCGGATGCGCGCCAGGTCCTGCGATGTGAATGCGCTTTCGCGCCCCTCTTCCAGCAGGCGGCGTATCCGCTCCGGCTGAACCTTGTCCAGGTTTTCGTAGATGCCGTCCAGCGTTTCGAACTCGATGATGAGTTTGGACGCCGTTTTCTCGCCGATGCCCTTCACGCCCGGGATGTTGTCGGAGGTGTCGCCCGTAAGGGCTTTGTAGTCGACCATCTGGTCCGGCCGCACCCCGTAGCGTTCGACCACGGCGGGCGCGTCGTAGATGACCACATCCGACACCCCCCGGCGGGTGGTGACAACCCTGACCCGGTCGTTGACCAGTTGCATGGCGTCGTTGTCGCCGGTCACGATCAGAACGTCGTAGCCTTCCTCGGCGGCGCGTTTGGCCAGGGTTCCCACCACGTCATCGGCCTCGAAACCGGGCGCTTCCACCAGAGGCAGACCCAGGGCGTCGATCATACGGCGCACCGGTTCGACCTGGGCTTTCAGGTCGTCCGGCGTATCCGGCCTCTGCGCCTTGTACGCCTCAAACTGAACGTGGCGGAAGGTGGCGGCGGGCG
>Ga0302251_1000276_pt1 | contig 55416 bp, 49 predicted proteins | sample AAG_RA_Gln_MG_FD_193534 | JGI IMG/M metagenome (GOLD analysis project Ga0302251, IMG submission 193534) | Enriched activated sludge microbial communities from anaerobic digester in WTTP, New Holstein, Wisconsin, United States - AAG_RA_Gln | ecosystem: Engineered > Bioreactor > Anaerobic >... | reverse complement strand
TCTCACAATCCGAGTTGGTGCAGCAGTTGAGAGGCAGCGGCCTCGATATTGTCAAGATAGACAAGTTTCCATATGCTATTCCTTACGCCTCCGTGGACGAAGTAGTGAAACTCGTGAGGACCAGGCCCTTTAGCACCTTTTCAACCAAGTTCTATTCGGACAGCGAACTAGAGGAAGCTATAAGCATCTTCCAGCATAGACTGATCGAGCGCTACGGAGATGGTCCATTAGCGAATGAGTGCCAACTGACGCTGGTGACGAGTGCCAAAGCCTGATGCTGTACCTCTCCCTTCTGGACATCAAATTGGGATTGCCATGTGAACCACCAGTAGAAGTGTTGAGTTGTTATTATGAGTGACATTTCTAATGAACTTGACCGAGAAGTCAGCCTCGCCCGGATAGCAAACCTTGAAGTGCAAGGTGCAGACCGCATTTTGCGTTACGCCATGAAAGTTATTTCATCATATTGTAGAGGTGCGGTTTCTGCTGACCGGAACGAGTTCACGCGGGAGCTTCTGAAGCTCTGCACCAGCCTGCAGCAAACCCGACCAACCTGTGCTGCTTTGCTGAATGGGATAGAATCTATTCAACGAGTAGTTGGAGCACTGGGTGATCAACGTCTCTCAGTAGACTTGGCACGAGCAGTTGATACACATGCCCAGAAAATTGCCCAGTACTCTCTTCGGGCCAGGGGCACCATAGCTAAACACACAACCCGACTGTGCCAAGACGCAAAGACAATTCTCACGCTGTGCTCAAGCGGAACTGTTATTTCTGCAATTGAGGAACTGCATAAATCGATCGGCTTACAGGGGGTGGTCGTACTGGAAACACGGCCACGATTCCAGGGCTGGAAAACGGCTCGTCTTATCGCTAGTTGTGGCATACCTGTCACTCTATCTCTGGACAGTCTGGCCAGTAAATACATTGTGTCAGCGGATGCAGTTTTTCTGGGGGCGGATGCCGTTTTCGCTGATGGCAGCATCTTGAATAAGGTCGGATCCTATCAACTGGCACTCCTCGCCTCATTGTTTGAGAAAAGTGTGTATGTCTTGACCACCACGTACAAGGCCGTCCTCTTGGCCCCTCAAGAATTCGGCATTGAGCAAAGGCCTACTAGCGAGATCATACCTCAACGTCGATTGGACAAGATGAGGGGGGTCTCTGTAAGAAACCCCGCCTATGATTTGGTACCTGCAGCATTAATCCGGTCCATCATATGTGAGAAGGGCGGGTTCCCCCCTTGTGAGATCCCGAGGACTGCAGAATGGTAACCAGCGAGGGCAGAAAACAGAAACCTTCAGCTTCGCTCCAGGAATTCGAAGAGGGCAATGAAATGCTCGGTGTTGTCAATGAAGCCGGGCGGGTCATAGGCCAAGCGTCCAAAGGTGAATGCCACACTCGTGGTCTTCTCCATAGATCTGTGTTTGTCTGCATCTTTACAAGCGGCAGTAGACTTTATCTTCAAAGAAGGGCCAATACAAAGATGGTGCGCCCCGGGAAGCTAACCGCATCGGCCTGTGGCCATGTGCGATTGGGCGAGAGCACTCTGTCAGCAGCGAATCGAGAATTGAGAGAGGAATTAGGAATTCACACACGCCTCAAGAGAATAGGTCAGATTCTGGGTCCATATAATTATGACCGTGAAATTGTAACCGTCTACATTGGATACTGGGAGGGAAATCTAGTACCAAACCTATCTGAGATTAGCACGATTGAGGCATTACTGCTGACTGAAATAGCGAGTAGTTTGGAGGATCCCGAAATGAACTTTGGCGAGACCTTCAAGAAAGTGTTCCGCGCCTTTCAGACACGCCTTGAACAGGAAAGCGTGCGTACCGGACCGGGAACGCTCTAACAGTATGTCTGACCTTCGATTAGGTGGGAGTTCCATTATACAGGATAGCTGGTTCAAAGAGGTATCCCCGAATGGCTGAACGGTTTGAGCAGATTCTGGCAACATATCAGATTACTCCCGAAGCTGGCGCGGATATTAACCGAATCGCCGACCTCCTGGCAGCAGAGATGTCCATCGGAACCGAGTACATTGCTACCATTCAAGGACCTCAGTACTGGCTCTGTGCGGACCGGCTAGAATCCTTTTCGAAGTCGTCCCAAGCCACTGTAAAGAGTTTAGAACCTTCATCTTTCAGCTATGAGGTCTGTATTAGCATTCCTGAGCAGAATATCTCGATTAGAGAAGGTGGTGCTGCAAATCTGCTTGCCATTATCGCCGGGGATGTATTCGGAATTGCCGGTATTAAACAAGTATCTCTTGAATGTATACAGTTACCTTCCGCATGGCTCCAATATTACCAGGGCCCTGCCTGGGGAACAAGAGGAATCAGGGAGATGATAGGTGTCTTATCCGAACCATTAGTCGGAGTGATCCTCAAGCCCAATCTTGGACTTTCCTGTTCGCAAATAGCGCAACTGTGTCGGAATCTCGCGGAGGCGGGAGTAGATATTATTAAGGATGACGAGATCTCTGTTAGCCCATCCTGCAGCCCACTTCCCGAGCGAATTCGCGCCGTTGTTGAGACGTTAGGGGATGTCCAGTCCAAAACTGGACGAAGAGTACTCTATGTGCCCAATGTTACCTCCGACATCTCCTCATTGGTAGATTTGGCCTCACTGGCGATTGAGAATGGGGCATCAGCGTTACTGGTTGACGCCTTTACTATTGGGCTCACAAGCTTGCACCTACTGAAACAACGATTTGGAGTTCCATTGTATGCCCATCGTGTCATGTATGCATTATTATCGAACAACTCGCGTTATCGCATCCGCATTGCTGTATTGCTCACGTTGCTCCGGCTGCTCGGCGCAGATTTTGCCCACGTTGGTAATGCTGCTAGCTCCTCAGAGATGAGCGGTAGCGTTAACGCCCTTGTTAGCGACTGGGGCGGCCTAAAACCAACATTGCCTGTAGCCACTGGCGTTGATCATAGTAATGTGGTGTTGAATGCTGCTATAGCAAGAGGTGAAATCTTGTTGATGCTAGATGCTTGTCTCTACCGGTGCAAGGACTATGCCGGGGTAGTCAAGAGAATCAGAGAGCAATCGCAAGTTGCTCTTCAGGAGTCCAATGGTCGAAATCGCTGACGCACATCCGCATTATGGGGTGAACCTAGTTAGCAGGCCCTCTGGCACGGAATTGCCATGTGCGACTGCCCGAGGCTACGAACAGGCCAAGTGCCGCATTAGAGATGGTTGCGGGCTGCTATGATATCCATTACATCAAGGCCTGATATTCGCAGACGCCGCAGCATACATTACCGACCGGGGCTTATGCCCCGGATATTCATAGAAAGTAGCCTCCATTGCAACCAACCCGACTGGCGGTTGAACATGCTAGCTATGTAAGCAATTCGTAGCAGCTTTTTGCTGATTTCATAACGGCTCGCAACTGCCTTACTTGGGGAGGAGGTTTGGTACCTATGACCAAGCTGGTTTTGTACACGACATTGGATGGGGGTTCCAATTTTCTCATGGCGTACAGGCGCTTAGTGAAGCTCTGCTCGTCGGAACTCCTGCTTGTGGCACATCGTATGGATATGACTTTCCTCCGGCTGCTATCGGAGGATCTAAGGGCGTTAACTACTAAGAAAGCGACTTTCCGGGTTCTCCTATCTTCAACCCACTTGGAAAAAACACGCTCTGCGATCAAGTATCTGACCGAACTCTGCCCTCGAGTAGAACTCCGCATCAGTGATCGCATTCACGCTAAAGCGTTGGTGAGCGATCGTCGGCTCGTTTTGATGGGTTCGGCTAATGCAGCGGGTGATGGTCTGGGAGTAGGTAGCGAGTGGCGATTACCTGACCATGCCTGGGATGCCCCCAACTTTGAGATCGGGCTGACTCTTAACGACGTTCAGGTAGCCCAACAGATAGCTAAACTGATACTTGCTTGTTGGGAAAGAGCCAGTTCCTTAGAGTAGTTGCCTGTGTCAATTTTCCAGCGAGGATGAAACATGCGCTTTAGTTTGTTAGACAGACCTGAGCATTCTGGACTACTACCGTGGTCCAGATGATCGAAATCCGATGACTTCGAAATGTTTATACCCTGTAATGACTGGGATATCCAGTATGATCTCAAGTGACCTGTCAAGCAATCTGCATACCGAAGACCCAAGAGAAATCTGCTCGATCGTTTCTCGTCTGGTTTCGACAGCCTCGCCTACGGTCATTAGCCAGCTGGCAGATCTAGTCGAGGCCGATTTTACTGGCATACCGTTAATTTGGGTAGACCATTGGGGGAACAAGCGGAGTGTGCTCCGCACGACTCTCAATTTGAGCACGGTACGCCAGCAGTGGGCACTACTAGCTCTAACCAAGATGCCTTTCTCGAAGGCCACCGCTGCACTGAACCGATGGACACCCCCCAGTATGATTTTGATCCCGGCCGGATCGTTCACAATGGGTAGCACGGAATACAGAGATGAGGAACCAGTGCACCAGGTCTGGCTAGATGCCTTTTGGATAGACCGCTATCCGGTGACGAACGCTCAGTGGGCGGCTTTCATGGAGTCGGGTGGCTACCAACGTAGGGAGTTTTGGAGCGACGCTGGCTGGCTATGGAAAGAAGGAAGAATACCTGAACCCGATGAGTGGAATAAACACTGCTACAAGTTGGATCACCCAGTTCGCGGGGTCTGCTGGTACGAAGCGTTAGCCTATGCACGATGGACTAGCAAGTCCCTGTTAGGCGAAGCGCAGTGGGAAAAAGCCGCTCGCGGTACTGATGGGCGTAGGTACCCCTGGGGTAACGAACTCTATCGGGACAGGTGTAATGTCGCCGAGTCGAAGATTGACGACACAACACCGGTGGGCTTATACAGCCCTGAGGGAGATAGTCCGTACGGGGTAGCGGATATGGCTGGCAATGTTCGGGAGTGGTGCTTTAGTCTCTATGCTCCCTATCCCTACAACAGCACTGATGGTCGAGATATGGTAAACGCGGATGGAGACCGGATAATGCGGGGAGGAGCTTTTGATCATAATGCATGGTACGTTCGCACAGCATGTCGCTCTAGGCATCATCCGCATCATCGGCGGAGGTTTCGCGGGGTTCGCGTAGGTTTAGCGGCTCACTTGGCCGATGTTTCGCACATTATTGCCCCGTACGCTGACGACTAATAGTATCCCGGTTGCCGGACGCCGCCTTTGGTGGTGTAAGTCTTGTGCCGCGGTCAGGCTGTGGCAGTAGCATCTTAGGTCCCGTCGGGGCGAGTCTTGGCGGCGAGAAAGGAGGCGGGGATTCCAATGAAAAGACCTGGCCGTTGTTCGATACCGCCACAATACTGTACGGAAACATATCAAGATACAACCGAAAAGGCACATGGAGTAGGATCAATATGGGCTTGGATTGGTTGACGGTTAGTCCGAATTTTCGGGGTAGTGACCAATGATCGCCAAACAACTTCTTGGTCTCACCGGACATGCAAGCACGCGCATTATTTTCGGCGCGTATGCTTTGAGTAAGGCAACGCAAGCTGAGGCTGACCGTATACTCGAGTTGTTGCTGGAATACGGCGTGAACCATATTGACACCGCAACTAGGTATGGAAATGCGGAAAAGTGCATCGGACCGTGGATGGAGCAACATCGGAGTGACTTCTTCATCGCCACCAAGACCCGTAGTCGCACCTACCAGGGAGCGTGGGATGATCTACAGCGGTCCCTGGCTCGAATGCGTGTTGACTATGGATCTCTGGCAAATGCACGGTCTGACCAGTCCGGTGGGCTGGGAAAGAGCGATGCGCGCGGGGGGCACATTGGCAGCCTTCGTAGAGGCCCGTGATAAAGGACTAGTGCGCTTCTTGGGAGTAACAGGACACGGGCTTGCGGCGCCAGCGATGCATCTATGCAGCCTTGAGCGATTTCACTTCGATACGGTCTTGGTGCCTTACAACTACTCGTTGATGCAGAATCCCCGGTATGCCGCCGACTTCCAATCGCTGGTCACGCTGTGCCGTGAACGTCATGTCGCGGTCCAGACCACCAAATCCATCGCTCTGCGGCCGTGGGCGGGTCAGCCCAAGACCTATAACACGTATTTTTATGAACCGCTTGACAGCCAAGAGGCGATTGATAAGGCCGTTCATTGGGTTTTAGGTTGCCCGGACATCTTCCTAAGCACTGCTGGGGATATGCAGCTTCTGCCCAAGATACTGGATGCTGCCAACCGCTTCGAGGCGCGGCCAACCTCAGCGGAAATGGCCACCATCGCCGCAAAATTTGCCATCCAACCGATTTTTGTTTGAGGATTAGAATAGACCACTTTCAGCTGACGACGTTTTTGATCTGCTTGACATGTATGTCACTTTGGCTATGCTAGTCGCCGTGATGGAATTGGGGCTTTTCTAGCGCTTGGCAGAGCAACCCTCGGATCCAATCGAAATGGCACACGCGCTACAAATCCCCAAGCACCGCTATCAGCATTGGTTGCAGTTGTTGGAGTATGTTGAACTGGTGGAGCGAAATGTCCAAGGGTATGAGACCTCTCCGACGGCACAAGCTGCAGTTCCCGATGCGTATAGCCAGGAACCTTGGGCGTTGTTGGTCAGAGAAGCGCGAGGTCGGTTCCCAGCTATGTGCAATCTGGCGCAGCACGTTGTGGCTGTTAGCCCGGATAAGTGCAGTGCAAAATACTACCGCAACCAGTGTAGACGAAAGTTGGCATTTACACTTGATGAATTGACGTACAGGGGTTGATGGACAAGCCGGAGGCGCGATGCGCAACCTCGTGCCCCATTTCATCCTGAACAAGTGCGCGCAGGGCGAGAGCGGCGGGCACTCGGACCGTGAGTCTCTGCCGACATCTCCGGCTTTAGCTCCGCCACCCACGCCCTCGCACAGCGTGGCAGTGAAGCCGCCGAGGCGCTGGTCGCTGTCATGCAGGCCCTCTTCACACCGCAGGAGACGGGAAAGTCATGAACAGTACCCAAGATCCCAACATGACGATCGACAACAACCTGGGAGAATACAGCGCCCCCGCGCTTTACGAGGACAAAATGGGTGTGATCTTGCGTCAACGGGCAACACCCGAACAATTCTCACGCAGATGAGCGAGGCGTTTGGCGAGCTCTTGATCAAGCTGGCCGTCGACGTGGAACGCGAGATCCTGGCCGGCGGCGGGGAGCTGCACGCGGACTGCGAGGCCGCCCTGTTGGACGACGGCAGCCGGCAGCACGATATCTGGGGCGCCGATTGGTATCCGGTTCAACGCGAAGTAGGATTCGAGTCGCTCATCAACATTCGTCCCCGGCAGAACAACCCGGCCTTGGAGGTTCAGGATCCCGCTCTGCGCTCCCGTATCGAGGTCATCGTACGACGGCTACTGGAGGTGGTTCGGTGAACAAGCAGGCTTTGTATGAGCGGTACCGGCAACTGGATTGGCCCCAGCAGCTGGGCAACCTGGCTTCCACCCTGGCCCGCATCTCTACGCGGGCGGCTTCCTCCCAGTACGATGCCCTCGTGACGGATTTGCTGCGCGAGGCCGCCCTGTTGATCGAATGGAGCGCCAAAGCGGTGCCTCCACCTCTGCTGTTGGACCTGGCACCTCTACAGCGAGAACTCTTCTTGTGGCATCGCGTTTGGCCACAGGAGACGCTGCGCCCCCTGCTGGCTTTGCAGGCCCGCCACATGTCGGACCGCTTGCTGCGCGTAGCCCAACTGACCCCCGGCGCTTGAGAGCATCACTGGAGCCGGCCACATTTTGCCACGGCACAATACCGCCTCAAACTGTGGGCTTGCAGCGTGCCGCCCGAGAGCAGCCGAGAATTGGCTTTGACCAGCAGAACTGGTATAATGACCAGCAAAGTTGGTCAACAGAGGATGCGATGATTGACCAGGGGGGCCAGGAGGCAAGAGCCTCTGATCTGCCCAGGTTTCAGTATCGTCCGACCAACCTGCAGGTAGAGCAAGTCGGCTCGCTAAAGATTGTGGCGGCGGCATGCAGCCTGGCCCGCTTCAGTCCCGATAGCCGCTGGCTCTTCACCGCTGCCGGTGACGAGGCTTTGGTGTGGGACACCGGCGAATTTCATGTCAAGAAAGGGTTCAACAAGGCTCCCATCTATGCCTTTTCTCAAGATAGCCTTCATCTGGCCGTCTACCAGCCAGTAGACGACCAGGTTCAGGTCGTCGAACTGGAAACCGGCCAGGTTACGGATCGCCTTGCTCTTCCTCCCGGAAACGTCTCGTCCCTGCACTTTTCTTCGACTGCGGCCGAGTTGGTCATCGAGCTGTACCCCCGATACAATCCCGACGCCCTCGATCGGTACGATCGGATGCGCGAAGAAGAGGCATTCTATGTGACTCTGCCTGTAGTGGGCCGGCAAGCGGCTGCGGCGCAAGCGCAGCGGGAAAAGATATCCCCGAATACCCGGTACGCGGTCGGAAACCGTTGGGGAGGCACCTCGATTCATGACCTGGATAGCGATACGACCGTTTATCGTACCACCGAATTTGTGCGGACAATCTGTTTCAGCCAGGACAGTCGATATGTGCTCATCATCACCGGCCGCTACGCGCAGGTCTTGAAACTGCCAGAAGGAACGGTCGTACGACACATTGCAGGCCCCCGGTATCCCAATGTCCAGGAAGGATACAGCCTTCCTGATACGGTTTGGGTCCTGGACCGCGCCAATGATCTATTGATTGACGGGGTGACCGGAAAAACCGTACAGGGTCTTGCCGAACTGGGTGCGCCCAAATTGGGCCGTATCGCCGTCAGCCCGGAGGGGCGCTATGTGGCCGGAATGGATTCTATCCAGAGGACCCTCCGTATCTGGGATTCAAACACAGGCCAAGTCATTCTCCAAGAGAACGATCGGTTTCGCGCCAGCGACGAGCTCAAATTCAGCCCGAATAGCGCCGTGCTGCTGGTTCAAGGGGATCCGGTCGTCCTTGTGATAGCGCGTTAGCTGGCTGGTCTCCACTTCAGCACGAGGTAGGGCTGGAGTCGCTTCGTTTTCTCGACAGGCAGAATCACCTCCGGTAACATTATCTTTTGGAGAACTGGACCACCTGCGGCAGCATTTTCCACGGATGAATAGGTGGAATTGACTTTGCCCGGCAAAACTGGTATAGTGACCGGCAAAGCTGACAACAGGGGTCCGGCAGCGCCAGTTGCTGGGCCAGATCCGGCGAAAGAGGAACCGGCTGATCGATGAGCTGGCCGGCCTGGCCGCCGCATCATCAAGATGCCACTCGCTGGGTGCGGTTGTTGTAGGATTGTCCGCGATCTCGCCTGGGTTTCAAGGGGGCGATGATGCCCGACAGGACACGAACTCGTAGCGAGGACCGAGCCACCCAGAAGAAACAGCCCGTCTCGCAGCCACCGGCCCTGGATCCGCAAGGGCCAACTTCTCCGTTCCCGGCGCGGGGGCTCATCCAGCGCGCCATGCATGTCCCCGGCATCCTGACCCCGCCCGAGGTGCTGCGGCTCCAGCGCCTGGTCGGGAACCGGGCCGTCACACAGTTGCTGCCCCAGGCTTCGGCCGGCCCGCCGCGCCCGGTGGTCCAGCCCCGGCGGATGGTCGGTCCGGCCGGCGATGGCGATGAGCAAGAGGCGGACCGGGTGGCCGAGCAGGTAGTGGGCATGCCGGCACCCGCCGGCGACCTGCGGCCGGCAACCCACAATCACGCTGCTGTCCAGCGGCAGGAAGAAGAGGAAGAGTTGCAGGCCCAACCGCCGGCCGCGACGATTACGCCGCCGTTGCAGCGGCAGACGGAGGAAGAGGATCTCCAGGCAAAACCCGCCGGCGCCCAGCAAGAATCACCCACCGAGAATCCCCTGGGCAGCTTTGCAGTGAGCAGCGGCGTCGAGAGCGTGCTAGCTGCCGGCAAGGGCAATGGCCGCCCGCTGCCGCACGAGGTGCGCGCTTTCATGGAGCCGCGCTTGGGCGTCGACTTGAGCGGCGTGCGCGTCCACGCCGACGGCGAGGCCGCCCGGCTCAACCGCACGTTGAGCGCCCAGGCCTTTACCCACGGCCAGGATATTTACCTGGGCGCAGGCAAGTACAACCCCGGCACCGACGGCGGCAAGCGGCTGCTGGCGCACGAGCTGACCCACGTCGTGCAGCAGAGCGGAGGCGCGGTGCAGCGAGCGCTGCCACGGCCGATTTCGACGCGGCTCCTCGCAGCGGATCGTGGTATTCAAAGAAAGTTTGCCGGGGAACTCGCGGGTTTCAAGATCCCCGACACGACCCCCCGACTCGTAGAACAGTTGCAGGCGCAAACGAGGTACGGGCCGGACGAACACACCGCCGGCGACATCGCCGCGCTCGCAAGCTCCAAGACGAACACCCTCTCCACACTGGCTGAGCTGGCCGGCAAACTGACATGGATGCGCGCGGAGCGGGACCGTGGGACGACTTTTGTGCGCGAATCGCGTAGGGGGACGGTGGAAACAGAAATAGAGACCAAGCCCAACAGCGGCTGGGGGGGGCTCACTGTATCCTACCAGCTTGACGGCGAGGGACTGAAATTTAGGGCGCAAGTACTCGCCAATCCAGATTTGGTCTGGGCAGATGGTGATACCATCCCGGTGACCCTCCAACCCGACACGCTGCCTGACAAGTGTATTGGGGAAATCAAGATGCCGCGGGGGGCGGCCAATGCCGTCTCTATCCACGTACAGTACACCTATGAAGAGCTGGCCCGCCTGGCCAAGGCCGACCTCAAGGGCTGCCGCGATGGCCCGGCAAAAAGGGAGAAAATTGCTGACACACTCCCGCAGATGGGGGTGTTGGCCATGTGGCGGACGGAGGAAGGAAGGGGTGAACAACATCGCAGCGGCGGAATAGACCAGAAAGGTGGCAGTGGGTTAATCAACATTGTCTCGACAATCACGACCGAGGCCCTGGGGACGACCGAGCAATACATCCGCAATGTGGGGTGGAATGAAGGCGAGCTCATGAAGGCCGGCAGGCCCATCTATGACCAATTTCCCCACCTGCTGCAGCTCGAAAAAGAGATGGCCACCACGCTGGAAGCCGAGTCGGAATACATGGTGACCCCAGAAGACTATACGCGCATTAAGGCTGCTATGGCAACTTTGGTCTCCATGGACCCGGCGACGCTCGAGCGTGACTATGCGATTGTGCAACCGGTAAAAGCAGCAGAGGAAAAGGTGTACGAAGACACCTACTATGACTTGGGCGGCACGACGGACGAGGGGGCCTTCCCGCTGTTGGCCAGCGACATCGTTTTCCGACGACGCAGCGTCGCGACCGACCCGGCCGGCACAAACCTGATTGCCATCAAGGGGCGCTCCCAGAAGTCTGCGGATGGAGGCGAAGCGATACGCCTGGCAGCCCAGATTCAAACCCAATACGATTTATTGGCGCCTGATCAGCAAGCCGAGGTCCGCGACTTTCTTCGTACCCAAGGGGACAATGCCTTCGGGCGGGTTCTTCAAGACGCGCTCAGGGCTCGCGGTCGAGCAGACCTGTTGGAGCAATCGTTTACGATCAAGAAAGCGCTGGCGGTATCTTCGATACGAACCAAGTACAAGATGTGGCTGGCCAACCAAACGATGATTGATTTCAGCCTGGACAAGGCCTATGGATCGACGGACGAAATCCCAAAATCGGAGGACAACGTCGTTTACAGTTTCGAGTTTGGGGTGGGGCATCCCGGACTTGTCGCCAGCGCCAGCGGCGCCGGACTGGCTGAAGAAGAGCAAAGTCCAGAATTGAGCAGGATTAAGGTACTGGAGGAGAGGCAGAAAACAGAGCCGACCAAAGGTCGGGAGGCGCTCCTGGCGGCAAAACAGGCCGAATATCAGAAGACGCGGTCCAGGCTCGTCCATCGCCCCTATCACGTGCCCAAGGATTTGGAAAATCCAAGCCTCTTTGCCAAAGGCGATTTTGCACAATACCAGAACCTGCGAAACGACATCATTAGCAAGCTGTTCCGGCTAGATCGCGGCGCATTGCTCAAGGGCGGCAACAAAGCCAAAGTCCTGGCGGAAAAGATGGGCTTGCGGGTGGGGCCGGCATCGGCGCCGCCAAAAGCGTCGCCAGCGCCAACAGCGGTACCCAGACGAAAGCCGGTGATGCCAGTAGTGGCGCCGGCAAGCAGGCCGGCACCGTTAGCGGTGCCAACAGGAAAGCCACTGGCGCCGGCAAGCAGGCCGGCACCGCTAACGGTGCCGCAGGCGCCGGCAAGCAGGCCGGCACCGTTGGCGGTGCCAACAGGATATCCGTTGGCGCCAACAGCGGCGCCCACAAGAGCGCCCCTGGGGCGAGAAGCACAGCGTATGACCATGAGCTGGGTCAATTTTCCCAGGTTGAACGAGCCCCGGGACAACCAGCCTGTCGTATCGCCCCTGTACCATAACGAGTCGATTCCGGCCGACCTGGGGGGCATCGAGAAGAATGTCAGCTTTGGTCAAACTTTTCTGAACACGCGCAAGTCGCTAGAGTACAAAGCGGACAGCGGACGCATCCCGCGGGACGGGGTAGACATCGCGAAGCGGTGGCACCAGGGAGTGGAGACCGACAACTATATGATTACCGATGGTCACCACCGAGCGATCTGGTGTGGTTATCATGGCTTGGAATTCACTGTAACCCTGAAGACAAAGAAACTGGCCGGTGCCAGTGTCAAGGACATGTACTATCGAGCGGGGCCGGGCGGGGCACCAACGGCGCCCACAAGGGCTGCTGCTGGCGCCGGCTCCGCCGCAGATCCAAGGCGCGGAGTAGTGGCAGAGAAACAACCGCCGGCCGCAAGGGCAGCAGCATCCGAAGTAGAAGAACGGCGTGCGCCACCGCCAAGAGGGGCAGCGGCCACTGTAGCCGCCGGCTCCGCAGTCGTCCCCACAGCGGCGGCCGCTGCAGTGGAACCTGCCGCCGGACCGCGCGGAGGACCTCTCACCGTTGAGAAATGCCTGTCTGCTGAGGCTGTGGGAGCTGCCTGTGACGAGTTTAAGCGCGCCGTACTATCCAGGGAGGCGCGGCACCCCAAATATCCGGAAGGATCCTATGAGCAACGCTATCGGGGCATGGCCGACGCGATCAGGAATGCGGCCAACCCCATCTTCTGGGGCAGCCGGAAATTCGCGGGGCGGAGCTTCTTCAAAGCGATTGCCGATGGGGAAACAAGGGGCGTCATGCTGGCCACTGCCAGTGAGACGGAAGCTCATATAGACAACGTCGTTGGCATCGAGGGGGGTGGGGATGCACTGGTGAAAAAAGCCAAGGAATTGGCCCCCAAAGTCACCTTGTGCGCAGCAGACGAAGGTGTGGCCGGCTATTACCACACCCGACACGGTTTTGCGTTTCAATCGGGACAAAAATCAGGCCCGATGACCTATGAGCCGCGGGCCGACAGCGCTGGGGGGCTGTAGCGCCACGAAACAGCCTCGCCTTCCTGGCGACCGCGTTGATTGCCAGAAGTGATTGCTGCGGGAGACGCCGGAAAATGAGCAAACGGGTTCTTGCCTGGGACGGCTGCATCAATGTTCGCGATCTCGGCGGGCTGCCCACGGCCGACGGCCACCTGACCCGCTGGGGGGCGGTTGTCCGTTCGGACACCCCGGCCCGGCTCACCGCGGCGGGTTGGGCGGCGCTCTATGGCTATGGCATCCGGACCATCATCTCGCTGCGCACACATGGCATGACGGAAAACGAGCTCGACGTTGCGCCCCCCTATGCGGATCTCGTGGTGGTCCAGGCAGAAATCGAAGATGTCACGGATCCAGAGTTTGTGCGGCAGTGGGCCGCCACCGATCTGTGGGGTACGCCGCTCTACTATCAGGACGCGCTGCGGCGTTGGCCGGAGCGGCATGCGGGTGCTGTCCGGGCGATCGCCCGGGCTCAACCGGGCGGCGTCCTTTTTCACTGTATCCGCGGACATGATCGCACGGGCATGGTCGCCCTCTTGCTGCTCGCGCTCGCCGGTGTCACGCCCGACGAGATCGCCGCGGATTATGCGCTCAGCCCCGATCCGCGGCGCGAAGAGCTCCTCGAACTCGCCCATACGTCAACCCGGGCCGTTCTTCTCGATACGCTGGCGGGGCTCGCCGTGGAGGACTATCTCCTGGCGGCAGGGCTGAGCCGGCCTGATCTAGAGGCCGTTCGCGTGCGGCTGCTCGAGCCTATCGCTGGTGCGGCCTGATTCGCCAGGGGAAAACCGCCGCGGCCCGCGGCGCCCTGGCCTCAAGGTGTTGGAGGTAAATTGTGCGCAGCGAACAAGAGATGCTCGACCTGATCCTGGATACCGCCAGGCGCGACGATCGTATACGGGCGGTGATTATGAACGGCTCCCGTGCCAACCCCAACGCGCCGCGCGACCCCTTTCAAGACTATGACGTCGTCTACCTCGTCACAGACGTTGCCCCGTTCCGGCACAACGAGGCCTGGATCACGCGTTTCGGCGAACGGATGATCATGCAGCTGCCCGAGGATATGCAGGATCCACCCCCAAGCGGCGACGGCGGCTTTGCCTACCTCATGCAGTTTGCCGATGGCAACCGCATCGACCTGGGCATCTATCCCCGCACCCAGGCCGACGAGATCTGCCGGGATAGCCTGAGCGTGCTGCTCCTGGACAAGGACGGGACCATCGGGCCGCTGGCCACCCCGAGCGAGCGTGACTACCTGCCCCAGCCGCCCACCGCCAAGGCTTTCTTGGACTGCTGTAACGAGTTCTGGTGGGTGTGCCCCTATGTGGCCAAGGGGCTGTGGCGGGAAGAGATCGTCTACGCCAAGCACATGCTCGACGAGGTGGTGCGGGTGGAGCTCCACAAGATGATCGCCTGGTACATCGGTATTCAGACCGACTTTGCGCGGAACCCCGGCAAGCTGGGCAAGTACTTTCAGCGCTACCTGGAGCCGGAGCTGTGGGAGATGCTGCGAAAGACGTACGCCGACGCGGACTATGGCCATACCTGGGACGCGCTCTTTGCCGCGGGCGCCCTCTTCCGCCGGGTGGCCATGGCCGTTGCGGGCCATTTCGGCTTCGACTATCCCCGCGGCGATGACGAGCGGGTTAGCGCTCACCTGGCGCACGTGCGCGCCCTGCCCCCAGGGGCAAACGAGATCTATCCTGACGAGGAGGTACCATGAGCCCTTCGCTCGCCGCCATCGTGCTGGTGGTCGCCACCAAGGGGCGGCTCGGCCTGGCCCGGGACGAGGGCCAGGCGGCCGGGTAGCCCGCCATGGAGCTGGACGAGTTCTTTGCCGGCCAGGAAGAGGCCCGCCGGCTTTTCGACGCCCTGTGCCGCGCGCTCGACGCCGTCGGGCCGGCCGAGATGCGCGTCACCAAGAGCCAGGTCGCCTTCCGCCGGCGCCGGGCCTTTGCCTGGGCCTGGATGCCCGGCCGGTACCTCCGGAGCCTGGTCGCCCCGCTCGTGTTGACGGTAGCCCTGCCGCACCGGGATCCGTCGCCGCGCTGGAAAGAGATCGTCGAGCCGGCCCCGGGACGCTTCACCCACCACCTGGAGCTGCGCGCGGCTGCCGAGATCGACGACGAGGTCCGTTCCTGGCTGCAAGAGGCCTGGGCCGCGGCCGGCCCGGACCGGGGCGTATCGCCCCCGAGGAGGTAGCATGGACCCACAGATGGAGATTCTGGCCGAGGGCGAGGGTGAACTCCTGGGCTGGCGGGACCCCGACGAGAACCGCGCCTGGGTCCGCGACCACAAGCCCCGCGGCCTCGTCGACAAGTGCATGAGCGTTTCCGAGGCCGTGAAGAATTTCGTGCACGACGGCGACTATATCGCCGTCGGCGGCTTTGGCCACATGCGCGTCCCGATGGCCCTCATCTACGAGATCGTCCGCCAGCGCCGGCGGAACCTGGCCATGGCGGGCAAGACGGCGGTACACGACCTGGACATCCTGATCGGCGCCGGCTGCGTCGACCGGGTCGAGTGCGCCTATTCCTTCGGGCACGAGCTGCGCGGCCTGTCGCCGGCCGGCCGGCGGGGGGTGGAGAGCGGCCGCGTCAAGGTCGTCGCCGAGATATCGAACGGCGGCTACCAGTGGCGCTTCCTCGCCGGCATGATGGGCCTCCCCTTTATCCCCGTCCGCAACCTGATGGGCACCGATACCTTTGCCAAGAGCTCGGCCAAACAGGTGCGCGACCCCTGGAGCGGCAAGATCGTGACCCTCCTGCCGGCCGCCTACCCGGACGTGGCCCTCTTCCACGTGCCGCGCTGCGACCGCTACGGCAACGCGCAGATCGACGGCATCCTGGTGGAGGATTTCGAGCTGGCACGCGCCGCACGGCGCGTCCTCATCACCACCGAGGAGCTCATCGACGAGGAGGAGGTCCGCCGCGACCCGCGCCAGACCATTATCCCGTTCTACGTGGTGGACGCCGTGTGCGAGGTGCCCTACGGCAGCCATCCCACCCAGATGCCCTACCGGTACTTTTTCGACGAGGCGCACATCCGCGAGTGGATGACGCTCGCCAGGACCGACGAGGGCACCGCCGCCTACTTTGAGAAGTATGTCTTGGGGGTGTCCGGCTTCGACGAGTACCTGGAGCGGATCGGCGGCCTGCGGACGCTGCACGAGCTCCGGCGGATCGAACAGCTGCGGCCTCCGATCGTGGATGTTGGGCCGTAAGGGGGAAAACCATGGCGCCTTCTGACAGCGGACAAGCGGAATACAGCCTGGCAGAGCTGCTCAGCTGCGTGGCCTCCCACCTCTTGGAGGACAACCGGGCGGTCTTTGTCGGCACCGGCCTGCCGATGATCGCCACCATGCTGGCCCAGCGCACCCACGCGCCGCGCCTATTGATTGTCTTCGAGGCCGGCGGGGTGGGGCCGCAGGTGCCGGTGCTACCTATCTCGGTGGGCGATTCCCGCACCTTTCACCGGGCGGTGGCCGCGAGCTCGATGCACGATGTGATGTCGGCCGCCCAGGCCGGCTACATGGACTATGGCTTCCTGGGGGCGGCGGCCATCGATGCCTATGGCAATATCAACACCACGGTCATCGGCAGCTGGGATCTGCCCAAGGTACGCCTGCCGGGTTCCGGCGGGGCCAACGACGTGGGGTCGTTCTGCTGGCGGACCCTCTACATCATGCGCAACCAGAGCCCGCGCACCTTTGTCCGGAAGCTGGATTTCCTGACCACGCCGGGCTGGCTGGGCGGGCCGGGGCAGCGCGAGGCGGCCGGCCTGCCGGCCGGGTGCGGGCCCTACCGCGTCATCACCCAGCTGGGCGTGTACGGCTTCGAGGAGCGCACCAGGCGCCTGCAGCTGGTCAGCCTCCACCCCGGCGTCACCGTGGCGGAGGTGCAGGCCAACAGCGAGTTCGAGATCCTCATCCCCGATCACGTGCCTGTCACGCCGCCGCCGACCGCCGAAGAGCGGCGCATCCTGCGCGAGATCGACCCGACCGGGCTCGTGCTCGACAAGTGAGCGCTGGCCAGGCCGCGAGCGGCGCCCGCTGCGAATTTCGCGGTGCCGAAGGCGAACAAAGGCCGGCCCGATCTCTCCGGGCCGGCCTTGTTGTCGTCAGAATGGGTCGGGCAGAGGCAGCCGCCGGGCGCCCCTACGAGCCCTTCCGCAGGGAAGCGATCTCTCGGACGGCCTCGACCGCCGTCTGGATGTGTTCTTCCGTGTTAAAGGGTCCGATGCCGAAGCGCACCGCGCCGCGGATCTGGGCCGTCCCGAGCTGCTCATGCACCAGCGGGGCGCAGTGGAGGCCCGTCCGGCAGGCGATGTCGTGGTCGACGTCGAGCATCGTCCCAACGTCCCCGGCGTCCATCCCGTTTACGTTAAAGGCCAATACGGCGATGTGGTGGGTCAGGTCGTCCTGGCAGTACAGCGTGACGCCCGGGATGGCGGCCAGCCCGTCGCGGAGCATGCGGGTGAGCTTCATCTCGTGCGCGTGAACGTTCTCCAACCCCTGTGCCAGGATCCACTTGAGGCCGGCCGAAAGGCCGGCGATGCCCACGGTGTTGTGCGTCCCATACTCCAGCCGGAACGGGTACTCGTCGAGGTGCGCCCGGTCGGCAGAGCGGACCCCGGTGCCGCCGGCCCGCGTGTGCCGGATCTCGATCCCCTCGCGGACATAGAGCCCCCCAATCCCCGTGGGGCCCAGGAGCGATTTGTGCCCGGTAAAGGCCACGACGTCCAGGTATTGCTCCTCCATGTCCACCGGGATCTTGCCCGCCGACTGCGACGCGTCGATGGCAAAGGGGATACTGGCCTCGCGGCAGTAGCGCCCGATCTCGCGCACCGGTTGGACCGTCCCAATCACGTTGGAGGCGTGGTTGACGATGACCAGCCGGGTGTTGGGCCGAAAGCGCCGGCGGATCTCGTCCGGGTCGACGAACCCCGCGGCGTCAAAGGGGACGTACTCCACCTCCACCCCCGCACGCGAGAGGTGGTAGAGCGGCCGCAGCACCGAGTTGTGCTCGATGGTGGTCGAGATGGCGTGGTCGCCGGGGCGGAGCAACCCCCAGATGATGAGGTTCAGGGCGTCTGTCGAGTTGTAGGAGAAGCAGAGGCGGTTCGGGTCGGTGCCGTTAAAGAACTGGCACAGCATCTTGCGCGTGCCGTCGACGACGGCACCGGCCTCCATACACAGGTCGTAGCCCGACCGGCCGGGGTTGACCCCATAGTTCCGGTAAAAATAGTCCATGTACGTATAGACCTCTTCGGGCTTGGGAAACGAGGTCGCCCCGCTGTCCAGGTAGATCAGTTTGCCCATGGCGTTCTCCTCTCAGCTCGGTCTGGATTGCTCTTGATCACGTGGTTTGAAATCCGCTTTCGCCTTTCGCTTGAGGCCTCTGTCTCCTCCAGACCCCTGCGACCTGGCTCTGGCCGCCAGGCTGAATCTCACATCTCGGAATCCCACTCGATATACGGCTGCGGCAGGTCGACCATCGCGTTGACGATCAGGTCGGCCAGCCCACCGTACCCGATGCCGAATTGTTCCTGCAGCCCGTACCGCGCAATTGCTTCCCGCAGGGCCCCCTTGCAGTTGGAGCAGGCCGCGGCGACATACTTGTGGATCGCGGGGTCGAGGGTGTCCTGGAAGGCGTCGAGAATCTGCCGCACCTTCATCCGCGCCGCGACCTGGTTGCGCCACTCGGAAAAGTTGAGCGTGTCCATGATGGCCAGGCCCCCGCCCCCGCCGCAGCAATAGTTCCACACGCCGTGGGGCGTCATCTCGCGCAGCGGCTGCGCGCACACCCGCGCGATCACCTCGCGCTGCGGGCGGACGATGCCCATCAGCCGCACCACATTGCACGAGTCGTGCAGGGTGACGGGAAAGTCGTTGCGCGCGGGGTCCAGGCGGAGCGCGCCGCTCTGGACGATGTCGCGCAGCAGCGGCAGGCAGCTCTCGCGCGGCATCTCCGCCAGGGAGTAGTCGCCCGGAAGCACGCGGTCCGCCGTCACGCAGAGCGCTTTGTGGGCGTGGCCGCATTCCCCGACGACGATCTTGCGCACCCCCAGCGACTTGGCGATCCGAACGTGCTGCAACGCGACGCGCGCCAACTCGACGTCGTCGAACCAGACACCATAGTTGACGGCGTCGTACCCGAGGAGGTCGCTGCTGAGGGTGTAATCCACGCCGGCCGCGTCCAACAGGATGCTAAAGGCCGCCGGGTTCTCTGGCCACGAGAGGAACTCGCCGGCGTTGTGGATCAGCAGGATGTCGGCGCCCTTTTTGTCCACCGGCACCCGGATCGGGCGGCCGGTCTTTTCCCCAATGATCTCTTCGATGAACTCGACCGTGTCCCGGAATCCGGCCGGCGTCATGCCGGTCGAGGACCCCGCTTCCAGATGCTTGCGCGTGCCCTTTTTCAGCAGCTCGGCCGGCGCGAGGCCCAGCTCCTGGCTGAACAGCTTGCGGATCTCGCGCGCCAGCAGCGCGTTGTCGATGCCCACCGGGCAGACCTGCGCGCACCGCCGGCAGAGGTTGCAGCGGTAGGCGAGCTCCAGCAGGCGCCAGACGGCCGCAAAGTTTACCTCGATGTCCGCTCCCACCAGCGGCCCCAGCACCCTGCCGGCCACCGTCGCCTGCCGCTGATAGATCCGCCGCAGGACCTCGGAGCGAAAGGTGGGGCGGTAGATCTCTTGCCGGCCGCTGGCCAGGTACACGTGGCAAGCTTCCGAGCAGGTTTGACACCGCAGGCAATAGTCCAGCGAGAGTTTGAGCGTCTTGATAAAGGGCCAGTTGTTCTGGGGGTCCAGCAGCTTCTCGAGCCCGCGGAGAAAAGCCTCCACAAACCGTTCCTGCTCCTCGGGCGTCTGGGGCCGGGGCAGGTCCAGGTCGGAGAAGCCGTCCAGGGAAAGGTCGTACGTCTCCAGCCAGCGGGCGCGCGGCGCGGCCGGCGGCGGCGCCGCCGCCGGGGCGACCGGCAGCAGGTCTGGGGCTTCGATTGCGACCAGGGGGTCCCTCCCCGGTCGGGCCACGTCACGGAAACGGACGGTTCTCTGGCTCACGGGGCGGCCTCGCTGCCGGGGGAGCGTTCCCGGACCTCTTCCTGCCAGCTCTGGCCGGTCACGATGTGCGGGCCGGCCCATGTCACCCGGTAGGAAAGCTGGCGCGCTGCCAGGCGGTCGGCACGCGACCCTTTCCGCCGAAAGGCATCGTCCCACAGCGTCTCGTGAAAGGTAAAGTGTTTCATGATATAGTGCAGGAGCTTGGAAAAGGGCATGTAGATGGCAAACGCCTGGAGCAGGAAGAACATTGCCAGGACCAGTGGCGCAGTCGGCGCGGGCCGGAAAGTGAGCAGGCTGACGAGATAGGCCTGGTGCTGGGAAAAGAGCGGGTCGATCGCCCAGGAGACCAGGCCCAGGCCAAAGATGGCGGCCAGAAAGGCCAGGTTGAAATAATCGACCGGCGTGGTGTAGAGCGCCAGCGCGTGGCGGCTGGCCCGCCGCACGATCAGCCCGCCGGCCCCGCCGACTCCCAGCACGAGGGCCGCGCCGCCGGCCGCGACCGCCGGCCAGGTCAGCGCCGGCAGCCAGTTCGCCGCGACCAGCAGGGCCAGCCAGAACAGGAGCAGATAGATCCCCCAGTGCAGCGCCAGCGACAGCGGCCACAGGCCATAGGGGTTGTGCTCGCGGACGCGCTGCAGCAGCAATATCTCGGACGCCATCTCACGCAGCTCGCCACCGCGGCCGGCCGGCCGCGGTGGCTCCCCAGCCCAGTCCACCTGCTCCATGTACGATCCGCCGTACCCGCGCCGATCGCCGCGCTCATGGGGCACGGGGTAGACTTCCCAACGCAGGTTCAACGGCATGGTCGCATAGAGATAGACCTTGCGCGCCGCCAGCGCCACAAAGAGGATGACCGCGGCCCAGCCAAAGGCGATCGTGAACCACTGGAAGGCCAACTCGTACCTCACACACAACCCGTCGGCTTGGGCAGGCCGGCGACCTTGCACGCGCCGCGGGCCGGCCCGCCGGGAAAGAGCTCATAGATGTACCGGAGCTGGAAGCCCGTCTCTTTGCACAGCTTGCGGACCATCGGGGCTATCCCGAACTCGGCATAGTACCTGTTCAGGTAATGGATGACCTTCCAGTGGTCCGGGGTCAGCTCCGTGATCCCCTCCTCGCGCTCCGCCAGGAAGCAGGCCAGGCCTTCATCCCACAGCGCGGGGTCGGCGATGAACCCGTCCTCGTCCACCTCGAGCTGGCTTCCGTTGTACTCAATGTGCGGCATCGTTGCCCTCCTTACTTGGGCCCAGGCTCACCGATTGACCTGGACCGCTCGAACGTCGCCCTGCATGATGGCTTCCAGAATTCGATCGCGCGAGGCGTTGATCTGGCGTGCCAAGACCTCTCGCACCCCCGCGGTGTCTCCGGCCGCCAGGGCCGCGACCAGCTCCTGGTGCTCCCGCCGCATCTCCATGCTGCTGTCCCGCAGCCGCAGCCCCAGGTAGAAGAGACGGTCCATCTCGATCAGCAGCCCCTCCAGGAGCTCCACCAGGCGGCGGTTATCGGCCGCCGCGGCCAACGCCAGGTGAAAGTCCCGGTTCGTCCGAAGGAACGCGGCGTGGCTCGCGGGGTCCTCCAGGCAGTAGCTGATCGCGGACATCTCTTGCAGCGCGGCGATCTGCGTGGGGGCGGCATTCCGCGCCGCCCGTTCCGCCGCGGCCAGCTCCAGCACCAGCCGCAGATCGAAGAGGTCGCGGATGTATTGGATGGTGATCGGGGCGATGATGTAGCCGCGGCCGGAGAGCCGCTGCACCAGCCCGTCGTGGCAGACGCGCGTCAGCGCTTCGCGGATGGGGGTTTTGCTCACCTCGTACCGCTGGGCGAGCTCGCGCTCCGAGACGACCTGGCCGGGGGCCAGGATACAGGTCAGGATCTCGTTCCGCAAGCGGAGATAGGCCTGGTCGACCAACGACGCGCCCTGGTTGTCAGCTTCCATCGCACCCACTCCGACAGGATATCTCTGGTATACCACAATTATATCAAAGGGCCGAGCCGCTGTCAACCGGGGCTTGCTTCCAGGCGCTCTTGCGGTATAATAGCCGCAGGATAACTGCTCAGCACAGCTCCCCTTGCGCCGTGGGCGGGCGCGCGCAGGCGCCACGTGCCCGCTCCGCCCCACCGGCGCCCGGCGCAGGGGGATCGAGGTACCTATGCCCGGCATCGACCCGCTCGTCTATCAACAGGCCATCGCCCAATGTTTCCCCCAGCTCGACGTGCGGACCTGGAAGTCCAACGAGGAGGGCTGGAGCTCGTTCGTCCTCGAGATCAACGGGGACCTGATCTTGCGCTTCCCGCGCCGGCCCGAGATCGTGCCCGGGTTGCGGCGCGAGATGGCCCTCCTGCCGGCGTTGGCACGGGCCCTCTCCGTGGCGGTGCCGCAGTACGACTACATCTGGCCTGGGGACGAAGGCCGGACCGGGGTGTGCCGCTGGCCCTTTGTCGGCTACCGCAAGATCGCCGGCGTGCCCCTCGACGCGGCCATCCTCTCGCCGGCGCTGGCCGGCCACATCGGCGCCGTCGTGAGTGAACTGCACGCCTTTCCCCCGGCCCGCGCCGCAGAGTTGGGCGTCCCCGGCGGCGACGCGGCGGCCTGGCGCCAGGAGTACGTGGAGACCTACTCCTGGGTGCGGCAGCTTGTCTGGCCGCTGCTGGCAGAGACCGCGCGGGAAGAAGCCGCGGCGCTGTGGGAGGCATTCCTGGCCGCCGAGACCAACTTCCGCTTCCGGCCGGTCCTCGTACACCGGGACCTCTGCGGCGAACACATTCTCTGCGACCCCGCGGCCGGCCGGGTCAACGGCATCATCGACTGGGAGGATGCGGCCATCGGCGACCCGGCGATCGACTTTGTCGGTCTGCTCTGGCTCTGCGGGGCGGACTTTACGCGCCAGGTGCTGGCTCACTACGCGGGGCCCGTGGAAGAGACGCTGTGGTCGCGGGTGGAATTCTACACGCGGATTGTCCCCAACTACCGGGTGCGCTTCGGCCTGGAGACGGGCCAGGCGGATGAGGTGGAGTTGGGGATGCAGGAGATGGCGCAGATGCTGCGGTACGACCCGCAGAGGTATGGGCAGCAGCCGTAGATTGGTTATCGGGTAGCGGTGATCGGGTAGCGGTGATCGGGTAGCGGGGTACGCTTTCCAGGCTTGGTTTTCCCAATAACCAATACCCGATACCCGATAACCAATCCCCAACAGGAGACCCGCCTTGTCCACCCTCCTCCTCATCCGTCACGGCCAATCCGAACACCACGTCAACGGCCTCACCGGGGGCTGGACCGACACGCCGCTCACGGAGCGCGGGCGGCAGCAGGTGAAATGTCTGGCCGACCGCATGCGGGAGGTGGCGGCCGGTGTGCCGGCGCGTCTGGTGGCCAGCGATTTCCTCCGCGCCGTGCAGACAGCCGCCCCCATCGGCCAGGCGCTGGGGCTCCCCGTGGCCGTCCACCCCGGCCTGCGCGAGATTAACAACGGGATCGCGGCCGGCCTGCGGCGCGAGGAGGCCCACCCCCTGCGTACCCCGCCGACCGAACCGCGCCTCGACTGGCGCCCCTATCCCGGCGGCGAGACGTGGCGCGAGTTCTATGTGCGCGTGGCGGCCTGCATGGAGGAGCTGACCCACGGCCGGCCGGACCTCTTGATCCTCGTCTCGCACGGGGGCACGATCATCCAGCAGGTCGCCTGGTGGCTGCAGGTGGAGATGGACACGCTGGAACACATCTGGTTCGACATCCACCCGGCCAGCCTGACGGTGCTGCGGCTGAACAAGTGGGGCGACCGGACGGTGGAGCGGCTGAACGACACCGCCCACCTGTGCGCGGCCGGCCTGGCCGAGGCGGTGGTGCTGGACGAGCGCTGAGGCCACAACCGTCCTGGATTGCCGGCCGCCGGCCCGGGAGAGCAGCCCCCATCCGCGCCGTGGACGCCCTCGGCCTGTCGAATCGTGAGGCGCGCAGGAGTTTACAGATGACCGCCTGGCAGGATTACATGGCCAACAAGAGCCGCCGTGGCCACACCGTGGTCGGCAGCGTCCAGGTCTGCAAAAAGCTCTACAGCCCCCAGTTGGGCAACCGGCGGGACATCCTGGTCTACCTGCCGCCCTCATACGCGGGCTCGGGCCGGCGCTACCCCGTGCTCTATATGCACGACGGCCAGAACCTCTTCGACCGGGCGACTTCCTACGCCGGGGAGTGGCAGGTGGACGAGACGCTGGAGGCGCTCAGCCGGGAAGGGCTGGAAGTGATCGTCGCCGGCGTGCCCAACATGGGCGTGCAGCGGATGGCCGAGTACAATCCCTACGACGACCCGCACGAGGGGCCGGGGCGGGGGGCAGCGTACACCGCATTCCTGGTCGAGACGGTCAAGCCGCTCGTCGACGCTGCCTTTCGCACCCTCCCGGGCCCCGCGCACACCGGCGTGCTGGGCTCCTCGATGGGCGGGCTGATCAGCCTCTATGCTGGGTTCAGCCGCCCGGAGGTTTTTGGCCTGGCGGGCGCGATGAGCCCGGCCTTGGGGCCCGGCCGGCCGCTCTATGCGTTCGTCGAGCAGGCCCCCGCCGGCCCACACAAGGTCTATATGGACGTCGGCACGCGCGAGGGGGCCGGCCTGGAAGAGAACGTCCACCTGGTCGGGGCCTTCTCGCGGGTCTACCTGGCCCTCGTGCGCCGGATGCGCGACCTGCTGCTCCGCCGGGGCTACTGCCCCGGCGAAAACCTGCGCTATGTGGAGGAGCGCCGCGCCTTTCACCACGAGTCGGCCTGGGCCCGCCGCCTGCCGGCGGCGCTGCGGTTTCTTTTCGCCGCGTGACAGATCAGCTGCGAAGGTAGAACTGGTATCGAGCAATCCCTTCCATCGCGCTCTTGCCTTATCACGCTCTCGCTCTTTCGCCGTCCAAGGAGAACGCCCATGAAGATCCTTATCGCCTGTGACATGGAAGGCATCACCGGTGTGGTCAGGTGGAACCACGTGGATTCGGCACATCCCGAGTACGGCCGCTTCCGCCGCCTGATGACCGCCGACGTCAACGCGGCCGTCCAGGGGGCTTTTGACGGCGGGGCCGACGAAGTGCTCGTCGTGGATGGGCACGGGGGCAGCACCAACCTGCTCGCCGAGGAGCTGGACCCGCGCGCCCACTACAACGCCGGCAGCCTGGCGCCCTATGCAATGATCCAGGGCGTGGAGACCGGGCCGGCCGCGGTGATGTTTGTCGGCTACCACGCCCGCATCGGCGCGCCGGACGCTATCCTGGGGCACACCTGGTCGGCCTCGCGCGTGGCCAACGCCTGGCTGCACGGGGAGCTGATCGGCGAGATCGGCATCAACGCGGCGCTATGCGGCCACCATAATGTCCCCGTGATTATGATCTCGGGCGACCAGACTGCCTGCGCCGAGGCCGCCGCACTTTTGGGGCCGATCGAGACGGCCGTGGTCAAGCAGGCCCACGGCAACATGGCCGCCGAGTGTTTGTCCCCCGCGGCCGCGCAGGCGGCGATCCGCGCGGCCGCGGCCCGGGCCGTCGCGCGCCTCCGGGCCGGCCAGGCCCCCGCTCCCTACCGGCCGGCCCTGCCGATTGCGATGGCCGTCGATTTCCACCAGGTGGAGATGGCTTCCTCCGCCGCGGCCATGCCCGGCGTGCAGTGGGACGGCAGCCGGCGCATCACGATCAGCGCCCCGGATATGCCGACGGCCTTTCGCTACTTTTGGGTGACGGTGCTGCTGGCCCGGCCTTGAGGCCAATAGCCCCCGCATAGCCCGTTTGGAACTTGCCCGGCTGCCGGTTGTGTAGTAGAATCGAGCTGTACGCCAAGCACGCAGATGCCCGGCCTCTGGCCCCTGCCCCCCGACCCCGGGCGATTCGCAAATGAGAGGAGTTGCCATGGACAAGGCGATCCAGGTGCGCGACCTGCACAAACGCTTCGGCGACACCCACGCGGTTCAAGGCGTCACCTTTGACGTGCAGCAGGGAGAGATCTTGAGCCTTCTCGGGCCCAACGGCGCCGGCAAGACGACGACGATCTCGATCCTCTCCTGCCTGCTTCAACCCGACCAGGGCGAGGCCCTGATCATGGGCCGCTCGGTCGTCCGCGAGCCGTTGGCCGTCAAGGCCGCCATCGGCGTCGTCCCCCAGGAGCTTGCCCTCTACGAGGACCTCTCCGCGCGCGAGAACCTGGACTTTTGGGGCAAGATGTATGGGCTGCGCGGCGCGGAGCTGCGCGCGCGCGTCGACGAGACGCTGCACGTCGTCGGGCTGGCCGACCGGCAGCGCGGCGCGGTGCGCAAGTTTTCCGGCGGCATGAAACGCCGCTTGAACATCGCCGTCGCCCTGCTGCACCGGCCCCAGGTGCTTATCCTGGACGAGCCGACGGTGGGCATCGACCCGCAGAGCCGGCGCAGCATCCTGGACAGCGTCAAGGACTTTAACCACGCCGGCACGACGGTCCTCTATACCACGCACTATATGGAAGAGGCCCAGGAACTCTCGGACCACATCGCCATCTTGGACCAGGGCAAGCTGATCGCCCTGGGCACGCACGCGGAACTGGTCCGCATCGTCGGCGAGCTGGACCGGCTGGAGCTGGCCGTCAACGTCCCCGCCGAAACGGTCCTGGCGCCGTGGCGGGCGCTCGCCGGCGTGCGCCAGGCCACGGCGGCGGACGGCGTGGTGACGCTCCTGGTGGACGACAGCAACCAGGCGCTGCCGGGCCTCTTTGAAACCGCCGCGCAGGTCGGGGCGCGCATCACCGCGGTCGACATCCAGGAGCCCAACCTGGAGGCCGTCTTTCTCCACCTGACCGGGCGGGCACTGCGGGATTGAAAGGTGCCGGGTGTAGCGTGATGGGCGAGCGCACCTGGCGCGCCCCACGCTTCACGACTCGGATCCCCCGAGGAGCCGTACCATGAAGCTATTCGCTATCGCCCTCAAAGACATCCTCCGCTCCATCCGCAACTCTTTTTTCCTCTTCTTCGGCCTGGGGGTGCCGCTGCTGGCCACGGCGATCTTTTACTTTGCCTTTGGCGGCGCCGGGTCGGGGGACGGCTTCGAACTGCCGGTGACGCCGGTGCAGGTCGTCAACCTGGACCAGGCCGGCGCCGAGTACGGCGGTTTTTCGGCCGGCCAACTCCTGGTCGCTTTTCTCCGCTCGGATGCTCTGGCCGGCCTGGTCCAGGTGACGGAGGCGGCCGACGCCGCCGCGGCCCGCGCCGCCGTCGACCGCCAGGAGGCCGGCGTGGCCGTCATCATCCCGGCCGGCCTCACCGCCGCGGCCTTTGGCCCCGGCCAGGGCGCCGCTATTGAGCTCTACCAGGACCCCACCCTGACCCTGGGGCCGAGCATCGTCAAGGCGATCGTCGGCCAGTTCGCGGACGGCTTCGCCGGGTCCAAGATCGCCGTCGCGGCGGCGGCCGGCGAGCTGGAGGCGCGCGGCCTCCCGGTGGACGACGGCCTGCGCCGGCAGATTGCCCTGGCGTACGCCGAGTGGGCCCAGGCGCTGGGGGCCGGCCAGGAGGAAAATACCAACACCCTGCTCCAGGTGCGTGCGCCGGCCGGCCCGGCCGCGGGCAGCGGCGGGACCATGCCCATCGTCGCCCTGATCATGGCCGGCATGATGGTCTTTTACGCCTTTTACACCGCGGTGGCCTCGTCGATGAGCATCCTCCAGGAGCACGAGACGGGGACCCTGGCCCGCCTCTTTTCCACGCCCACCCCGCAGGGCACGATCCTCGGCGCCAAGTTTCTGGCGGCCGGCGTCTTGGTGGCGCTGCAGATGACCGTCCTCCTGGCCTTGGCCTGGGTGATCTTTGGCATCGATTGGGGCGGGTTCGGGGCCATCGCCCTGGTGACGCTGGGGACGGTGGCCGCCGCCACCGGCCTGGGCATCCTGATCAACGCCCTCCTCAAGAACACCCGCCAGGGCAGCATCGTCTACGGCGGCGTCCTCACGGTGATGGGCATGGGCGGCATGGTCAGCGTCTTTACCGGCAAGATGCCCGGCTCGGGCAGCGCCGTCGACCTGGCCTCTTTGGTGACGCCGCAGGGGTGGGCCGTGCGCGGCTACAGCTTCCTCCTGCAGGGCCGCGGTCCGCTGGAGGTGCTGCCCACGGCGGCCGTGTTGCTCGGTATGGGGATCGTCTTCTTCGCCGTCGGCGCCTGGCGGTTCCGCCGGCGCTTTGCCTAGGAGGCCCGCGATGCGCGTTCTCGACCTGACACTCAACGACCTCCGCCAGCTGGTGCGCGACTGGAAAGCGGCCGTCTTCCTGGTGGCCATGCCGGTCATCTTTACCTTGATGTTTGGCTTTGTCTTTGGCGGCGCGGGCGGCGCGGAGGATCCTCGCCTGCCGGTCGGTTTTCTCGACCGCGATGGCGGCAGTGCCCTCAGCGCCGGCCTCCACAGCCTGCTGGCCGATTCGTCCGCCATCCGCCCGGTGGCGATGGCGGCGGATACCCCCGCGGAGGAAATCGACCGGCAGGTCCGCGGCGAGGAGTTGGCCGCCGTGGTCGTCGTGCCGGCCGGCTATGGCGAGCGCCTGGCGGCGGGCGAGGTCGTCCCTCTGGAGGGCATTCTGGTCGTCGAATCGGCGGCCGGCCAGACGGCGCAGGGCGAGATCCAGGCCGCGGCCAACCGCCTGGCCGGCGCCGTCCAGGCGGCGCGGCTCGGCACTGCCGCGTACGAGCAGCAGGCTGGTTTCGTCGACGACACGGCGCGGCGGGCCTTTTTCGACGCGGCGCTGGCGCGGGCCCTGGCCGCCTGGGAGACCCCCCCCGTGCGCGTCGTCGTGGCCGCCACGGGCGCGGTCAAGACCATCGCCACGACGGAGAACGCCTTTACCCACAGCTCGGCCTCGATGATCGTCCAGTTTGCCATCGCCGGCCTCATGGGCGCGGGCGAGATCCTGGTCCGGGAGCGCAAGACGCGCACCTTGCAGCGGCTGCTGACGACGGCCATGTCGCGCGGGCAGATCATCCTGGGGCATTTTCTGGCGATGCTGGCCCTGATCCTGGCGCAGGTGGTCCTGCTGGTGGCCTTTGGCCAACTGGCCCTGGGGGTGGATTACCTGCACGCGCCGCTGGGGACGCTGGCCATGACGGTGGCGCTGGCCCTTTTCGTCGCCAGCATGGGCTTGCTGGTCGGCACCCTGGCGCGGACGGAGGACCAGGTCATTATCCTGACGTTGGTCCTGATGTTTGTCCTGGCCGGCCTGGGCGGCGCCTGGATGCCGCTCGAGTTCACCGGCCCGGCCTTTCAGACGATCGGCCACCTGCTGCCCACGGCCTGGGCCATCGACGGCCTGGAGAACATTGTCGTCCGCGGGCTGGGCAACAGCTCGGCCCTGCTGCCGGCCGGCGTGCTGCTGGGCTGGGCCGTGGTCCTCTTTGGCCTGGCGGTATGGCGGTTTCGAGCGGAATGAGGCCGGAGGCAGGAGGCAAAAAGCAGGGGGCAAGGGGGTGTTTGTCTTTCTTGCATCTTGCCCTCTTGCCCCTTTCCACTTGACACCCGCTGCGCTCCCCTGTACAATGGGGCCGTGATCCCGAGATCATCCCAAGGAGGTCCCATGATCCGCATCGTCGCCGATACCACGGCCGGCCTGCCCCCAGAGATCGCCCAGCGCTACGACATCCCCATTATCCCCCAGATCATTGTCTTTGGCGGCGACTCCTTCCGCGAGGGGGTCGAGATCGACAACGCCGGCTTTATGCAGCGCCTGCTGACCTCGCGGGAGCTGCCCAAGACGGCGGCCCCGGCCCCCGAATGGTTCGTCGAGGTATTCCGCCGCCTTCTGCAGCCCGGCGACACCATCTTCTGCATCCACCCTTCCGCCGAGGTCAGTGGGACGGTGCGTTCGGCACAGGTGGCGGCGCTCGAGTTTCCCGGCGCCGACATCCGGGTGATCGACACGCGCATCATCGGCAGCCCGCTGGCGACGCTCGTGCAGCTGGCGGCGGAGTGGGCGGCGGCCGGCCTGCCGGCCGACACGATCGAAACCCGCCTGCGCGACCTCATCACCCGCGGCCGCGTCTACTTCCTGGTGCCCACGCTCGAGTACCTGGCGCGCGGTGGGCGTATCGGCGGGGCCGCGGCGCTGCTGGGCAGCGTCCTCCAGCTCAAGCCGATCCTCTGCGTGCGCGAGGGCCGGGTCGAGGCGCACGCCCGGGTGCGCACGCAAAAGCGCGCCCTCGAGTTTCTGAAGGAAGAGGCTGTCGCGCAGTGCCCGCGCGACCCCGAGGCCTACCTCTCGGTGATGCACGCCGGCGTGCCGGAAGAAGGCCGCCAACTGGCGGAGGACCTCCGCGGCCGGCTGGGCCTGCCGGTCGACATTACTATCCCGATCCTCGACCTGCCGCCCGCTATCGTCACCCATGCCGGGCCGGGGGTCCTGGCGGTGGCTTTCTTTGTTCAGGCTTGAGCCTGGTGCGGCCTACTTGATCTGCTTCCGTCCCAACTAGCAAATAGCGAAAGCTCCCGGCAGACTCCTATGCATGTACGCCAACTTGACACCACGAATTCCCGCGACGTCCGCCGCTTCATCGACCTGCCCTTTCAGCTCTACCGCGACTGCCCGCAGTGGGTGCCGCCGCTCGTGGACGACATGCGGCTCGTCCTGAACCGCCGTAAGCACCCCTTTTACGAGCACTCGACGGCCGATTTTTTCCTGGCCGAGGAGGCCGGCCGGCCGCTCGGGCGCATCGCCGTCCTGGACAACCGCCACTATAACGAGCACCACGGGACGCGCAAGGCCTTTTTCTACTATTTCGACTGCGTGGAGGACACGGCCGTCTCGCGGCCCCTCCTCTCGGCCGCCTGCGACTGGGCCCGCGGGCGCGGGCTCACCACGATGGAGGGAGCCTGGGGCTTCTTGGAGGGCGAAGGCATCGGCGTGCTTGTCGAAGGGTTTGAGCACCGGCCGGCCGTCGGCATCCCCTACAACTATCCCTACTACGACGCCCTGCTCGCCGACGCCGGCTTCCAGCGCAAGACCGACTACTACTCCGGCTACCTCTCCGGCCGGCACGAGCTGCCGGAGCGCTTCTTTGCCGTCGCCGACAAGGTCAAGGAGAAGCGCGGCTTTCGCATCAAATCATTCCCCACGCGGCGGGAGCTGCGGCGCTGGGTCCCCCGGGTGATCGAGGTCTATAACCGCTCCTTTAGCGAGAACCTCGAGTACTACCCGATTACCCAGGCCGAGGGGCGCACCATCTTTGACCGGATGATTACGGCCGCCGACCCCCGCCTGATCAAACTGGTGCTCAAGGGCGACGAGGTCGTCGGGTTTCTCTTTGCCTTTCACGATATCTCGGCGGCGCTGCAGCGGATCCGGGGGCGGCTGTGGCCGTTCGGTGTTATCCAGGTGCTGCTCGAGTTCAAGCGCACCAAGTGGGTGAACTTTAACGGGACCGGCTTGCTCCAGGGTCACCGCGGCGTGGGCGCCAACGCCGTCCTCTACACCGAGATGGCCCGCAGCATCCGCGAGTTTGGCTTCGACCACGCCGACGTTGTCCAGGTGGAGGAGCGCAACCTCAAAAGCATGGGCGACATGACGGCTATCGGGGTGCGCTGGTACAAGAAGCACCGGGTGTACGAGCGGGGGCTCTGAGCCGGCGCCTACCGCTTCTTGACCACCATCTCCTCGGGCACGATGCGCAGACCCACCAACCCCAGCGCATAGGCGATGCCGGCCTGCAGGTTGCTCTTGGTCACCAACCCTTCCATACTGACCCCCAGCGTCACCAGCGTCTGGGCGACCTCCGAGCGCACCCCCACCAGCACGACCTCGGCCCCCAGCAGGCGCGCGGCGTTGGCCGCCTGGATAATGGCCTGCGCGACCGCGGTGTCCACGACCGGCACGCCGGTAATGTCCAGCAGGATCACCAGCGCCCGCGTCTGGCGCACCGCCTCCAGCAGCCGGTCGGTGAGGTCGCGGGCCCGCCCGCTGTCGATCGTCCCGACCAGCGGCAGTACCAGCACGCGGTCCTGCAGCGGGATCACCGGGGTCGACATGTCGCGCACCTGCTGCAAGAGGGTGTTGAGCTGCTCCGCCCGCTGCTGGCTCTCGCGGAAGAGCCGCGCGTTCTGGATGGCGATCGCGGCCTGCGACGCGACGGTCGAGAGCACGGCCAGGTCGTCCGCGGAGTAGGTCGTGCGTTCGTCCTCCGTGGCGACAATCCCGACCACCCGGTCGGCGGCAATCATCGGCGCGCCCATCCACGACGCCGCCGGCTCGCCGATCGCCTCGACCGCGTGCGCGGTGCGAAAGCGCCGGCTCTCCTCGGCGGAGCGAAAGAGCAGCGGCTGGCGGGTGCGGATGAGGTAGCCGGTCAGCCCTTCCCGTACGCTGCGGCGTATCGGCGGCTGCGGCTGGCCGTTGATAATGTCCAGCACCGTCTCCCATTCCCCCGCCGCTTCGTCATAGAGGGCGACGTAAAAGTTGTCCGTGCGAAAGATGCGCCCAATCTGCTCGCGCATCGTGCGGGTGACATCCTCCACCTGTAGGGCCGCGGAGAGGCGCTGGCCGATCTCATTGACGATGGCCAGGGCTGTGATCTGCCGGCCGCGCTCTTGAAAGAGCTGGGCGTTGGCGATGGCCACGCCGGCCTGGCTGACGAGCGCCTGCAGCAGGGCGACCTCCTGTTCCCCAAAGGCGCCCTCGCGGTCGCTCTGCACGTCCAGCACGCCCAGCACGCGGTCCTGGAAGAGGATCGGGACGTCCAGCTCGGCGCGGGTGTCGGGCAGCTCCGCCACGGCCAGGTAGTGCGGGTCGGCCCGTACGTCGTTGACGACCACCGGCCGGCCGGTGCGCGCGGCCTCGGCCACCAGGCTGCGCTCCGCCTGCAAGGGGATGCTTCCAACGCCGGCCTGCAGCGCGACCCCTGTCGTGCCGATGGCGCTGCGCGCGCGGAACACCACGGCGTCCCTCTCCACCAGCGCCGCACAGCAGAAATAGTAGCCGAAACGGGTCTGGGTGATCTCTACGATCTGCTTGAGCAGTGTGTCCAGGTCGAGGACCGAGGTGATGGCCGCACCGACCTCGTTGATCGTCTCCATCTCCTGGGCCCGGCGGCGGGTCTCTTCCAGCAGCCGGATGTTGTCTACCGCGTTGGCCACCTGCGTGGCGATGGTGGAGAAGAGGGCCAGGTCCTGCTCGTCGTACAGGGACTCTTGCTCATAGCTCTGGATGGCCATGACCCCCAGGAGTTTGTCGGCCGAAAGCATGGGCACGCCCATCCACGATTTGCTCTGCTCCCCGAGCGGCGGGACGCCGTGCGCCTCATGCCAGGCGCTGCTCTCCGCCAGGCTGCGCAGCAGGAGCGGCCGGCGGGTGCGGAGGATTTGGCTGGTGATGCCAGTGCCGAGCTCGTGGCGCGTCGAGGGCTGGCGCTCGCCGCGCTCTACCTGGTAGCCCATCGCCCACGTGTCGGCGCCCTCCTCGTAGAGGGCGATGTAAAAGTTGGTGGCGTCAAAGATGCGGCCCACCTGGTGGTGCACCGTCTCCAGCAGGCTGTTGAGGTCCAGCGGCGCCGAGATCGCCTGCCCGATGGTGTTGAGGATCGACAACTCCGCCAGCCGCTGCTCGCGTTCGCGAAAGAGGCGGGCATTCTCCACGGCGACGGCCGCCTGGTTAGCCAGGGCCTGCGCCAGGGCGATCTCGCGGGGTGTAAACTCGCGGCGCTGCCGGCCTTCGCGCAGCTCGACCAGCCCGACGACCCGGTCGTAGGCCACCACGGGAAGCATCAGCAGGCTGTGCATCTGCACTTCTTCGAGCAGCGCCCGCTCGGCCGGGTCGGCCTGGGAGTCGTCGCGCTGGACGACGATCGGCACACGCTCGTGCAGGACCCGCGCCGTCAGCGGAAAGTCGGTGAGGCGCTCGACCATCGTGTTGTCGCCCGGCGACCAGACCGTTGTCTCCCCCCGCAGGTACTTGACCCAGGTTGAGAGCGTTTCCTGCCCGTCCTGCCAGCGGGAAAAGACGCACTCCTCGACGGCGATCAGGCGGGCGAGGTGCTCGGCCAGGCGGCGCAGGACCGTCTCCAGGTCCAGGCTGCTGACGACCACGGCGTTCGATTCCATCAGCGCGGTCAGGTCGCGGGCCTCTTGCCAGGCCACCTCGAACAGGTGGCCGCCGGCGATGACCAGGGCGGCCTGGCCGGCGAGGGCCCGGGCCAACTCGATCTCTTCCGGTGTATAGTCGCAGGCCCGCTCGCGCTGGTAGAGCTCCAGCAGTCCGATGGTGCGGTCCTCGACGAGGAGCGGGACCATCAGCAGGGTCCGCTGGCCCGTCTGCTCGAGGTAGGCCCGCTCGTGGGCGTCGGCCTGGGGGTCGTCCCGTTGGACACAGAGGGTCGTCTGTTCCAGGAGCACGCGCTTGGTGGCCGGGTACTCGTCCAGATGGTAGCTTTCGCCGACCTCCAGGAGCTGTTCCGATTCTTGCGCGGGCTCCTGGGCATAGGTGATCCAGGTGACGACCATCCCAGCGGCGGGATCGTAGTGGGAAAGCGCGCAGCTGCTGGCGCCCATCTGGCCCACGATGTGCCGGCAGACCTGCTCCAGCAGGTGGGTCACCTGGGCGGGCTGGTCGGCGCTCCCCCTCGTCGAGCCGCGGTTCTTCTGGTCCATGTCATCTCCTCTCCGGGGATCCATGCCAGGCGCTGCCCCGTAGCCACAGTATACCACAAATGCGACGAGACGCAAGGGAACCGCGCGCGGTTGGCTAGGCCCCGGCCGCCTGGAGCGCCTCTTCAAAGGCCGCCAGCGCCTCCGCTATCTGCGCGCGGGTGACGACCAGCGGCGGCATCCAGCGGATGACGTTGTCATACGGACCGCAGGTGAGCAGGAGCAGCCCGCGGTTCTGGCACTCTAGGCGGACGGCCTTGGCCACGGCCTTGTCTGGCCGGCCGTCGGCGCCGGTGAACTCGACGCCCACCATCAGCCCCGCGCCGCGCACGTCGCCCAGCCGCGGGTGGTGCTTCTGCATCTCCCGCAGCCGGCCCAGCAGGAACCGCCCCTGCCGGGCGCTGTTCGCGACGAGCTTTTCCTCGCGCAGTGTCTGGATGGTGGCGACGCCCGCGGCGCAGGCCACGGCGTTGCCGCCATAGGTCCCGCCGTGGGAGCCGGGGGCCCACTTTTCCATCAGCGTGCGCGGGGCGGCGATGCCGCTCAACGGGAAGCCGGAGGCGATCCCCTTGGCCATCGCCATGATGTCCGGTCGCACGCCGGCGTGTTCGCAGGCAAACCACTTGCCGGTGCGCCCAAAGCCGCTTTGGATCTCGTCGACGATGAGGAGGATGCCGTGCTCGTCGGCGATGGCCCGCAGGCCGGCCAGAAACGACTTGGGCGGGACCACGTAACCGCCCTCGCCCAGCACCGGCTCGACCAGGAAAGCCGCCGTCTCCGAGGGGTCGCTCTGGGTGAGCAGCAGGTGGCGCAGTTCCTCGAGGCAGAATTGCGAGGTGCGCTCGGCCGGCCAGCCGTAGCGGTACGCGTACGGGTAGGGGGCCACCGCCACGCCGGCCATCAGCGGCTGGTAGCGCAGCCGATAGACCGTTTTGGAGGTGGTCAGCGACATGGTCCCCACGGTGCGCCCGTGGAACGACCCCTGGAAGACGACGATGCCCGGCCTCCCGGTGGCGTGGCGCGCCAGCTTCACGGCCGCCTCGATCGCCTCGGCCCCGCTGTTGGAGAAGAAGAACGAGTCCAGCCCCTCTGGCACGACGGTGCGCAGCTCCTCGGCCAGCCGCAGCATCGGCTGGTGGTAGAGGATATTGGCCTGGCCGTGGATGAGCCGGGCGCACTGCTCCTGGGCCGCCTGGACCACGCGCGGATGGCAGTGCCCGGTGTTGGTGACCGCGATGCCGCAGGTAAAGTCGGTGTAACGCCGGCCGGCCACGTCGTAGAGATAGATGCCCGCGGCGTGGTCCACCAGGATGTCGGTGTAATGGGGCCAGACGGGGGAGAGGTGCTGGGCCGCGGCCAGGGGTCCTTCTTGTGCCATGGTGACCTCCTTGTCACTGTCAGAAATCTCAATCGTTTGGTTGCCTCTGTACACGCCGCGAGCTGTGCCGGAGGCGCCGGACTCAAAGCGCTGCGGCTACCGCCTGCAGCGCCTCTTCCAGCCGCTCCAGCACGGCGTCCAGCTGGGCCTGGGTGATGAGGAGCGGCGGCTCGATGCGCACGGTGTGGGCGCTGGTGAGGGTGCCGGCGACGAGGACGCCGCGCTTGAACAGGCCGGCCGCCACCTGGTAGCCCACCGCCGGGTTGCGAAAGTGCATCCCGATGAGCAGCCCCCGGCCGGTGATGCCGCTGCCGCCGTGGGCCGGGTTGAAGAGGGCCGGGTAGCGCCCGGCGATCTCCTGCAGCCGGGGAAGCAGGTAGGCCCCCTTGGCCGCCGCGACCTCCCACAGCCGGTCGCGCAGGGTGACGTGGATCGCGGCGATGGCCGCGGCACAGGCCAGGGGGTTCCCGCCGGTCGTGGTGGTGTGGATGAAAGGGTTCGGCTCCATCATTACCTGCCAGATCGCGGCGGTGGAGCAAAAGGCGCTGACCGGCATGACCCCGCCGCCGAACGACTTGGCCAGGGCCATGATGTCGGGCACGACGTTCCAGTGCTCCACTCCCCAGAGCTTGCCGGTGCGGCCCATGCCGGTCTGGACCTCGTCGGCGATCAGCAGGGCGCCATGGGCCCGGGTGACCTCCCGTAGGCGAGGCCAAAAGTCGTCGGGCGGCACGATGGCGCCGGCCTCGCCCTGGATTGGCTCCATCAGCACCGCGGCGATGCCGACGCCCACCTTTCTGCAGGCATCCAGCTGGCGCTCGACGGCGTCGGCGTCCCCAAAGGGCACGTGGTAGACCGGCCCGCCGTACAGGATGCCGACCGGCTCGCGGTAGTCGGCCTTGCCCAGCATGCTGAGCGATCCCATCGTCTTGCCGTGAAAAGCCTGGAGCGCGGCGATAAAACCCGGCCGGCCGGTGTACATCTTGGCCAGCTTGATGGCCCCCTCGACGGCCTCGGTCCCGCTGGCGGCAAAGAAGCTGTATTGGATGTCGCCGGGGGTGATCAGCGCCACCAGCCGGGCCAACACGCCGCGCAGCGGGTCGATCAGCTCCTGGCTGGGCATCGGCGTGCGGTAGGTCAACTGGGCCTTGACGGCCTCGACCACTTCGGGGTGCGACCACCCCAGGTCCAGCAGCCCGTAGCCGCCCAGGCAGTCGATGAACTCGCGCCCCAGGAGGTCGCGAAAGAGCGCGCCGGAGCCTGTCCACTCGACGGCCGCCCAGTCGCCGGCCTCGGTCACCGACTTGCGGTATTCGAGCCAGCCGCGGTTAAAGTGTTCGGCAAAGTTGGCCTGGCTCTCCGCAATGATCGCCTTGGCTTCGGCCTCGGAGAGGGTCGGCCGCTGGAGGATGCCCAGCCAACGTTCGGTGTAGGCGAGGGCGTCCGTGTACCTGCGCTCCACGATGCACCTCCATGGCCATGTCAGGTAGGGCAAGATCTCGCGGGCCGCCCGGACAAGCGGCGGCTGCTCACCGGCCCACGGTCACTGCCTGGGGGTAGCAGTATTGCACGCACTGCGGCTCACCCCCGCACATGTCGCAGACCAGGGCTTGGTTCGTCTGGGCGTCAAAATACATCGCGCCGTACGGGCAGGCGGGGACGCACACCTGGCAGCCGTCGCACCGCTGGGGATCGATCACCAGGGGCTGGCGCGGGCCGGCCCGCGAGATGGCCTCCTCCGGGCAGGCGGCGATGCACGGCGCGTCCGGGCAGGAAAAACAGGCCATCACCTTGCAGGCGGCGGTCTGCGGGTGGACCGTGGCGCGGATGCGCGCCCGCAGCGGGGCAAACTCCTGGTAGTGGAAGGCGGAGCAGGCTACCTCGCACAGGTGACAGCCGGTGCAGAGCGCGTTCTGGAACTTGAGCGGCATCGTTTCCTCCTTAACCCGGCGGCAGCGGGCCGGCCAGCGCCGCCAACCCCAGCGCCGCCAGCTTCTCCGGCGTCGGCACCCCCGCGCGGTCCCAGCCGCGCAGGTCATAGTACTCGTCCAGCGCCGCGTCGTACGCCGCGCGGGTATAGACCCGGCCGGCGGCCTTGCCGTTCTGCAGCGGCCGCTCGAAGAGGGCGCGCGGCGGGTAGTCGTCCGGGCGCCCGAACCCCTCGCGGACGTTAAAGAGCCGGCCGATGTTCCAGATGCGCTCGCCGATCTGCAGCGCTTCTTCCGGCGTGACGCTGCGCCCTGTGCCGGCCGAGAGGAGCGCGGCAATGTCCGGGAGGCCGATGGCCCAGAAATCGCAAAAGATGCCCGTCCACTTGATCGAGTTGAGGTTCTGGTCGGTGATGACCATCGCCGGCTTGCCCTCGAACGAGTCCGGGTTCATGGTGGCAAAGAGGGCCTCGTTGGCCACGACAAAGGACCGCAGGTGGCAGGCTCCGCGGTCGGAGGTGGCATAGGCCAGGCCCATCCCAAAGCCGCCGCGCGGGTCGTAGGCGGGGAACTCGAGCCCCTTGGACTCGAGCGCCAGGCCCTCGGCCCCGTACTTGCGGGCCAGCCCGCGGGACCCCAGCGCCATGTCGGCGCCGGCCCCCCGGAGGTAGGCGATATCCTGCACGGCCTGCAGGTAGCCCGCGGCCTCGCCGTAGCGCAGCCCCATGTCATGGACCCCCTCCGCGGCCATCGTCATCGCCAGGCCGATGACGTTGCCGGTCGAGATCGAGTCCAGGCCCAGGTCGTCGCAGAAGCGGTTGAACGAGATCAGCGCATCGAGGTCGTCGATGCCGCAGTTGCCGCCGCCCAGGCCGATCGTCTCGTACTCGGGTCCCTCGACGACCTCGCCCCGGCTGCTGCGGGTGAAGCGCCCGCAGGCCAGGGGGCAGTTGGTGCAGGCGCGCTTGCGCTGCAGCGCGGCCTGCACCGCCGCGCCGTTGATGCGGTCCTTGCCGTCGAAATAGCCCTGGGTGAAACCGCGGGTAGGAAAGACGCCGGCGGCGTTGGTCACGTCGACGAGCATGGGGGTGCCGTCGGTATTGGCCCACAGGTTGGTCTCGGTGAGCAGCCGGCCCGTGAGCATCTCCCGGTAGAGAGAGAGGAAAGCGGCCATGTCGGGCACGTGCACCGCCCCGGTGCCGCGCACGGCGAGGGCCTTGAGGTTCTTGCTGCCAAAGACGGCGCCGAGCCCGCCGCGGCCGGCCTGGCGGTAGGCCTCCGAGGTCAGGCAGGCGAAGGGGATCAGGTTCTCCCCGGCGGGGCCGGCCGTCAGCGTCACCAGGCGCCCCGGCGCGTGGCGCTGTTCCAGCAGCGTCTCGGTCTCCCAGATTGTCTTGCCCCACAGGCCTCCGGCGTCGCGGATCTCGACCCGCTCATCCTCGATCCAGAGATAGACCGGCCGCGGCGCCCGCCCGGTGATGATCACCCCGTCCCACCCGGCGTACTTGAGCATCGCCCCCAGGCCCCCGCCCACGTACGAGTCGAGGATCGTCCCCGTCAGGGGCGAGCGGGCCCCCACCGCCGTGCGCGCCGTCGTGGCGACGATCGTCCCCGCCAGCGCCCCGGGAAAGAGCGCCACCACGTTGCCCGGGGAAAGCGGGTCGGTGCCCGGCCGGATCTCGTCGTACAGCGTCCGAAAGAGCAGCCCCTTGCCGCCGATATAGTCATGGGCCCACTCCTCGTCGAGGGGCTCCGCGGAGGTGCGGCCGGTATCCAGATCCACACGCAGGACCCGGCCCGTGTAGCAGTTTGTGCGCTTCATCGCTGGGCCTCCATTCAATTCCAATCCGCTACCTCGTTGTACCACACCCGTTTCGTCCCGACCTTGGCCCGGCCCTGCCACCGGCGCGTCTTGGGGACATCCTCGAGCGCGCGCAACAGCTGATCGGCCTGTTGCGCGATCGCCGCCCGCTGCTCCGGACCGAGTGCGGCCACCCCGGCCATGGCCGCCTTGACCTTGCCCAGGTTGGTCGTCGCCGTGTGATAGAAGCCCCAGTCGTCGGCCAGCAGATGGCCCAGGTAGCGGGTATTGATCTGCTCCTGGTCGGCGACCCCGACGGGGGCCGCCAGGAGCAGCAGCATGGCGTCCTTGAGGTCCTTGTCGTTGATCTGGACGATCTGCAGCTTTTGCAGGAGCAGATCGGTGAGCGATACGCAGTAGGGATGGATGTCGAGCCGTCCGCGGTAGTCCACGGTGTGGTTCATCGCCAGGCGGTCGTAAAAGACATCGATCATCGGGACGTGGTCGGCGTAGTGGTCGCTGAAATAGATGTGCCGCTCCTGGCCGTAGAGCATCATCAAACGGGGGTTGTAATCGTACCCCTGATGCTGAAAGAACGCGACCAGCTTGCCGCGGTGCTTGCCGTAGGCGGCGAAATCAATGTCGGTAAAGACGCGCTCGCCCAGCCGCTCCATCCGCCGATACAGGTCCACGAACCCGGGAAAGTAGAGGTGCAGGGCGATCGGCCCCATCACCCGCAGGAGCAGCCCCTGCCGCTGGGCCTCGTCGATCAACCGGCGGGCCGCGGCGAGATAGAGCTCGGGCGGGGGGTAGACGTCGAGCGGGATGTCTTTGGGCAACCGGAAACGGCGTTCGGCCATGGTGTTGTGCTCCTGGATAGTTGGCGGCACTTTATCCCGACGTAAAGATATAGTCCTTCACCTTGCCTTTCTCGAGCACGATGACCACCCCTTTCAGGATGCCCTCCGAGTACTCGCTGCCCGGGTTGATGATCGTCGTCCGCCCGAGGCGCTGGATGCCGCGGGACTCGTGGATGTGGCCGTGCAGCCCCAGGAGCGGCCTGTGCCGCTCGATCGCCCGGGCCACGGCGCGGCTGCCCACGTGCACCTTGCGGTCGGCCGCCTGGATCAGGTCGGCGGTCAGCTCGGGCGCGAGGTCCAGCGCGGAGCCATAGGGCGGGGCGTGAAAGTTGAAAATGGCGTTGGGCATGTCGCGCACCTGGGCGATCAACGCCTCCAGCATGGGCTCCAACTCCTCGTCCGGCTTCTCCCGCGGCGTCTGCCACGGGGTAGGGTTGGTCCAGGCAAAGGTGACCATCTCGTGGGGGCCGACGCGCACCAGCCGGTCGTTGCAGTTGGTGATCGTCTGGGAGCCGCCGATGACGGCGTCTACCTCCAGGTAGTCGTCGTTGCCCGGCGCCATATAGACCGGGATGCCGGCGCCGGCCAGGCGCTCGTCGGCCAGCGCCATCCACTCCCGCAGCCGGTCGAGCATCAGCTTCTTGAACAGCGCCTCGAGGGTCGGGGGGTCGGCCTTGTAACCCTGGAACTGCTCCGGGGTCAGGTGCACCCAATAGTACCCGACCATCTCGATGGTCTTGGTGAGTTTCTCTAGCTCCTCCGGGGTGTGGACCAGGGTGGGTGTGCCCATAAAGAGCGTCTCCCACCCGCCGCCGGCCTTTTCCACCAGCGGGATGAGCATCTTGCCCGTCAGGTCGCCCAGGAGGATGCCCACGTCCACCTTGTAGATTTTCAAGGCGTTGAGGAACTTGCGGTAGCCCACGTTGGAGCCGTGGATATCGGTGACGAAAAAGAGCTTCATCGTCTACTCCGGCGGCAGCTCGTCGTAGGCCATGCTGACGTCGATGCCGGCGCGGCGCCTGTTCCACCACTTCCAGCCCAGGTACCAGAGGATGCCGAGCAGCCAGATGACGCCGTACAGGATCAGCGAGTTGCCGACCAGCTCCTGCTCGCCGAGCTCGCTCATGAAGAAGAAGAAGTAAAAGAGGATGCCCAGGTAGATCAGGTTAAAGACCGCGCCGATCGTCACCACTGGGATCCCGGCCACCTTCCACTTGCTGTAGGGCGAGGCCTGCCAGATGTGGCGGGCCTTTTTGACATAGGGGAAGATGGCCGCGGCGATGGCCGTCACGCCAAAGACGGAGACGATCTCCAGCCCGGTCACCGAGAGGCCGGTCATCGGGTTCTGCCAGAAGGCGTAGAGGAGGATGCCCAGCTCGCCCAGGACGAAGCAGAGGATGTGGTTCCAGACCGGGGTGGCGGTGCGCGGGTTCACGTCGGTGAACCAGCGCGGCCCGACGCGGTCCATGCCCCAGGCAAAGAGGATGCGCGGAAAGGCCAGGTAGGAGAGGGCCACGTACCACAGGGAGAACCCGACGTAGGAGAGGCCCATCAGCAGCGTCAGCACAGGGTGGCTGTTGATCACCGCCGCCAGCCCGATAAAGTGGGGCGACCAGGGCAGCGCCGTCCCGGCCAGTTGGCCGATGTTGGAGTCCACATAGGCGCTGGCGCTGAGAAACTCGAAGCCGACCGAGTTGTAGAGGACGATGGCCAGCCAGAGCATCATGACGCCGGGGACCAGCACGGCAAAGAGGTTGCCCAGGATGATGGTCTTGTCCGGGCGCTTGACCTCGCCGGCGATAAAGGTGATGGCGTAGGAGTAGGCAAACATCCACGAGCCGGCGACCATCACCCCCAGGGTATCGCGCCAGTTCCAGGTCTTGGGCAGGACGCTGCCGCCTGCCTCCATCAGCCCCTTGACGACGCCGAGAAAGGCGTCATAGGTCAGCGACTCGACCTGGATTGAGGCGATGGCCAGGCCGGCCTCTTCGGTGCGCCATTGGGCCAGCGCGGCGATGCCGGCATCGTCGATCGGCGCGCCGGCCGGGAGGATGACGTTGCCGCTGGGGTCCAGCACGTCTGCGGTGGGGATGCGGCCCAGCAGCTGCGTCTGCATAAAGCCCCGCAGGGCCTCCTCGTCGGCCAGGTCGACCTCGGCCGCCTTGAGCGCCTCCAGCGACAGGTCCACCTCCGAGACGGGGTTGGCGGCGGCCATCTTGTTCCAGGCCTCTTGGAAGCCGCCGGCGGAGGTAAAGGTAAAGATGAGCAGGATGACCAGGCAGCCGACCATGCCGACGACCATGACGATCTTTTGGGCCACGGCAAAGAGCTTGACCCCAAAGACGACAAAGAGCAGCCCGATCACGTTGATGATGGACGCGGCGACAAACATGCCGGCGGTGGTGCGCAGCGCCGCGGCCACGGCCGGCGCGCCGAGGAACTCGAATATCATCGTCAGGCCGGGGTCTACCGTGAGCGGCGCCAGGACATAGATCCACATGATCCAGACAAAAGCGTTGCCAAAGCTTTCGGCGATGCCGATAAGGGGGTGGAGGATGCGCGAGTTGTAGATGTACTCGCCGCCGCTGCGCGGCATGCTGCCGCCGAGGATTCCCCACACGAGGGAGAACCCGATGCCGCACAGGACGGTCGAGATGATCGTGGCCCAGATCAGGTTGCCCCCGGTAAAGACCGACAGGCCCAGGCTGATCATGACCCACATGCTGGGGGTGATGCCCTGGTTCATAAAGCCGACGCCAAAGGCGTCCACCATGGACAACCCCCGAACCAGGCCGCTTGCCCGCCGCGCGAATACCTTGTCTTCAGCCATTGCGGAGTCCTCCTTGGTCTACTCGAGCTCATCCGTGTCCGATAGCGCGCTCCCCCCGCAGTCGCGCGGAACGCGCCACTCGTAGACGTCCTTCAGGATCACCGGCACGAGAAAGGTGGTCGTCTTACGCACTCCTGGAACCTGGCCGATCACGTTGCTCACAAAGTTGAACAGCTCGGTATTGTCGCGGGCCACCACCTGGATACTGAGATCCCGCTCGCCGGTCGAGCCGGCCACGTAGGTAATGCAGTCGTACGTCGCGATCTGCCGGGCCACCTCCGAGACACGTCCCGGCTCCACCTCGATCATCACGTCGGCCGCGACGGGGTAGCCCAACACGCGCGGGCTCAGGATGCCCACGACGCGCATAACCCCGCGCTGGATCAGCCGCTCAAGGCGATAGCGCACGGCCCGCTCGGAAACTGGGCGGCCCAGCGCCGCGCTGACGCGGCGGCTGATCTCGGCACAGGGCATCCGTCCGTCCTCGACCAGGAGGTCGGCGATGGCGATGTCGAGCGCATCCAGGTTGTTCATCTCACCACCCTCGCAGGGCATAGTACTCGCCAAGCATGTGCTGCAGCTCGGCCGCGGTCAGCCGGTCGCCGCCGGGGGGCAGCGGCTCGCGCAGCAGCCGGGCGGGCAGGGTATCGTCGGCGGCGGTCATGCCCTCGCGCAGGTTGTAGGCGCGGATGAGGTGGGCGATGCGCGCCGAGAGGGCCTGCAGGCCGGCCTGGTCCAGGTCTAGCCCGGTCAGCAGCCGGACGATCCGGGACAGGTCTTCCCAACCGATCAGGTCGCGGTAGAAGCGGCAGAGGATGAGGGTGTCAAAAATCGTGTGGCGGTCCTCGAAATCCAACACGGCGGCGGCCTTGCCCGCGGTGGTGGTCCGGTCTACCCAGCCGGCGAACTCGGCCTTGTAGACGGTCGCCCGCAGGTGGCAGGCGCCGCGGTCGGAGACGGCAAAGGCCAGGCCCATGCCCTTGAGGGCGCGCGGCTCGTAGCCGGCCGGCTCCATGCCTTTGACGTGCACGGCCAGGTCGGCCAGCCCCAGGGCCCGGCTGGCCGGCCGGATCCCCTGGGCCAAGAGGTCGCCGATCCCCTCGCGGGCGGCGATCCGGCCGATCAGCGCGGCGATGCCGTCGACGTCGCCATAGTCCAGCCCCAGGTCCAGGACGCCGCGCCGGCAGGCCTCGATGGCCAGGCCGGCCAGGTTGCCCGCGGTGATGGTGTCCACGCCCACGCGGTCGCACAGCTCGTTGAGGTAGGCGATCTCGGCCAGGTCGTCCACGGCGCAGAGGCCGCCAAAGGCATAGATTGTCTCGTACTCCGGCCCCTCGACGGTCAGGCCGGCGTGGCGCCCCTCCGGCACCGTCGTCACCTTGCCGCACGCCATGAAACAGCGGTAACACGCCTTGGAGCGGGGGTGGAAGCGCTCTACCAGGGCGTCGCCGCTGATGCGCTCCCAGTGCGGGACCGTCCCGGCCGACCAATAGTAGCTGGGAAAGGCGCCGCTGCGGTTGGCCAGGGCCACGACCAGCGGCGTCCCGACGGCGCGGTACGCCTTCGCCGTCGGGCTGTCCTGTCCCGCCGCGCGCATCGCCCGGTCGTAGGCCCGCACCCCTGCCGGGTCGCTTAACGCGCAGGCCGCCTGGCCGTGAAAGACGATGCCTTTGAGCCGCTTGCTGCCCATGACGGCGCCGATCCCGGTGCGGCCGGCCTGCCGGCCCCGGTCGTTGCCCACGACGGCAAAGGCCACGCCCTTTTCTCCGGCCGGCCCGATGACGATCGCCTTGGCCCCCTTGACCGCCACGTCGCGCTCCAGCGCCTCCTCCGCGGCGTAGGTGTCCAGTCCCCAGAAGGGCGCCGCATCGTGCAAGGCCACGCCCTGGTCCGATATCTCCAGGTAGGTCGGGGCCGGGGCGGCCCCGTGGACGACGATCGCGTCGCAGCCCGTGGCCTTGATCCGCGGGGCGACGTGCCCGCCAGCGTACGATTCGGCAAAGATACCCGTCAGGGGGGACTTGCAGTAGAGGCCGAAACGGCTGGCCGGCGCCAGGCCGCTGCCGCTGGCCGGGCCGACGGCGACGATCAGGGGGTTTTCCGGCGCCAGCGGCGCCACGCCGGCCGGGGACTCCCGCGCCAGGAGGTAGGCGGCCAGCCCCTTGCCTCCCAGGTAGCGGGCCAGCACCTCGTCGGGGAGCTCTTCGTACCGCCAGGTCCGATCGCACAGGTTCACGTGGAGCACGCGGTTATAGAACCCAAACACGGCTGCCCCCCAGGCCGACCGGCCAGAAATCGAGCACCTTGTCGCTTTCCGACGAAAATTATACCGCACCTTGCCGATATAGTCAAGAAAGACTTGCGCGGTGTCCGAAATCGCGGTATAATGCGCCTGTCGCTGTCGTAGCATTCGTGGTGGCAACTCACTCAAGGAGGAGAAAATGGCCGAGGCGAAAGGCAAAGGTGCGGATATCCGGGCCGAGACGAGCAAGCTCAAGCGGGGATTGACCTTGCTGCCCCTCTTCGGCTTGCTCTACTTTACCGTCTGCGGCGGTTCCTTTGGCGCCGAGCCCATGGTGGGCTGGTCCGGCCCAGGGATGGCGCTGCTCCTGATGATCCTGACCCCCATCTTGTTCAGCATCCCCAATATGCTGATGGTCCGCGAGATGAACTCGATGATGCCCCACGAGGGCGGCTACTACCACTGGACGAAGCAGGCCTTTGGTCCATTCGTCGGATTCCTCGTCGGCTGGATGAACTGGGTGGTCTCCTGGGTGGACGTCTCCATTTACCCGGTCTATGCGGCCTACTACCTGGGCTACTTTATCCCCCAGTTGAACGAGGGGATGACGATCGGCGGGCTCTTTATCGAGCCGTGGATCGTGCAGTGGGCCGTAGCTTTGATCCTGATCTGGGCGATCTCGGCGCTGACCATCCGCGGCGCCCGTTTCTCCGGCCTGACGGTGAACTGGATGGGCGCGATCATGCTGCTCCCCTTGATCATCATGTCCGGCGTTGGCATCTATGCCTGGATCACCCTGGGCTCGGACTTTCGGATGACGCTGCTGCCGGGCGGGGCCGAGGTCAATATGGGGTCGCTGACGGCCGCCTTTGCGACCGGGCTCTTTATCGCCATGTGGAACTTTATGGGGTGGGAGCTGCCGACCGCGGCCGGCAGCGAGGTGGTCAAGCCGAAGCGTACCTACCCGCTGGCGATGGTCCTGGTGCTGGTCTCGGCTATCCTGACCTACTCCATCCCCACCGTGGCCGGCCTCTACGGCGGCGCCGGGGAGGGCGGCCGGTACGCCATCTGGGGCATCGAGGCCTCGGACCCCGTCGAGTCCGAGGTCATCACCAACGCCGACGGCACCACCTCGACCGTCGTGCTCAGCGGCGGCCTGGGCGATATCCTGGCGGAAAGCGGCGTCACCGACGAGCAGATCGCGGCCTGGGACGTCGGCGACGTGCAGGAAGTCAAGGCCCTCGACTATGGCTGGGAGTTTCCCGACATCGCCCACGCCATCGGCGACAAGGTGGCCGGGAAGGACAGCGCCCTCTCGCGATTCCTGGGGATCTCGGTGACGGTGGCCGCCGTGCTCAGCATGATCGGGCTCTTTATCGGCAACGGCCTGGGCGGCACGCGCATCCCCTTTGCCCTGGCCGAGGACGGCATGATGCCGCGGTGGATGGTCAAGGTTCACCCCCGCTATGGCACACCGTGGGTGGCCATTGTCTTTTGCGGGGTCATCTTTTCCATCTTTGCCCTGCAGACCTTTGCCTTCCTGGTCGTGCTGGACGTCTTTCTCAACGTGATGGCCCTGCTCGTCCAGTTCGCCGCCCTGTGGGCCCTGCGCTTCAAGCGGCCCGACCTGCCCCGCCAAAAGGTCCCGGGGGGCTATGTCGGGCTTGCCCTGATCACCCTCGCGCCGGCCCTGGTCATCGGCATCGCCGTCTACAGCCAGATCGTAGAGGAGGGCTTTTTCAATGCCGTCGGGCTGGGCCTCATCGCCATTGCCGTCGGGGCGGTCCTCTACTTCCCGATCCGCGCCATCGCCAAGCCCGGCGTCCCGGACGTCGATCCGTTCCACGCGGACGAGGAAGAAGCCTAGCGCCACTGGGGCGGCCGAAGCGGCGCGTCACGCCGGCAGGCCTTACGGGGCTGCCGCTTGGGAAACCCAGCTCACCAAGGTAGAGATTGTGCGGGATCGTACCATACCAATACTCAGGAGGTAGATGATGAAGGTGCTTCTTGTCGGTACCGGAGGGGTAGGTGAGGCCATCGCCGTCATTGCCCAGGATCGGCCCTGGCTGGAGCAGATGGTGCTCAGCGATTACAACCTGGAACGGGTCAAGGAAGTCTACGGCCGGCTCCGCGTCCAGTCCAAGTTCGCCTGCGAGTGGATCGACGCCGGCGACCAGGCGATGATCGAGGCGCTGGCGATCAAGTACGGCGTGGACCTGATCATGAACGCCGTGGACCCGGTGTTCAACCAGCAGATTTTCGACGCCGCCTTTAACGTGGGCTGCACCTATATGGATATGGCCATGACCCTCTCGGAGCCGCATCCTACCGACCCGTTCCGCCAGACGGGGCTCAAGCTGGGCGACTACCAGTTCGAGCGCGCGGCGCAGTGGGAGCAAAAGGGGATCCTGGCGCTCCTGGGCATGGGCGTCGAGCCGGGCATGGCCGACGTCTTTGCCCGCTACGCCGAAAAGCACCTCTTTGACGAGATCGAAGAGATCGGCGTCCGCGACGGGGCCAACCTCGAGGTGCGCGGCTACGAGTTCGCGCCCAACTTTTCCATCTGGACGACGATCGAAGAGTGCCTGAACCCACCGGTTATCTGGGAGCAGGGCCGCGGCTGGTTCACCACGGCGCCCTTCTCCGAGCCGGAGGTGTTCGAGTTCCCCGAGGGCATCGGCAAGGTCGAGTGCGTGAACGTCGAGCACGAAGAGGTCCTGCTCGTGCCGCGCTGGGTCAAGTGCAAGCGGGTCACCTTCAAGTACGGCCTGGGCGACCAGTTCATCGGCGTGCTCAAGACGATCAAGATGCTCGGGCTGGACAACAAGGAGCCGATCCACGTCAAGGGCGTGATGGTGGCGCCGCGCGACGTGGTGGCGGCGTGCCTGCCCGACCCGGCGCACCTCGGCGACCACATGTTTGGCAAGACGTGCGCCGGCACCTGGGTCAAGGGCAAGAAGGACGGCCGGCCGCGCCAGGTCTATATCTACCAGGTCGCCGACAACGAGACGTGCATGCGCAAGTACGGCGTCCAGGCAGTGGTCTGGCAGACGGCGGTCAACCCGGTCATCGCCATGGAGCTGCTCGAGAGCGGCGTCTGGCAGGGCCGGGGCGTCCTCGGCCCGGAGGCCTTTGATCCCGATCCGTTCATGGCGCGCATGGCGCAGTACGACTTTCCGTACGGCATCCAGGAGATGTAGTGTCCCGGCCGCGCGCCGCAGCGCGGCCGGCCATGCTGGCCCTTGCCGTTAGCGGCGCCTATCTGCTGATAGGACGCCTCCCGTAGGTGGTCGCGACGAACCCGCCTGCAGGGAGGCGTCCTTCTTGACCCACCCCCCACGCGGTGGTATACTGGCTCCAGATCGGGGGCTGCCTCGGCCTACCCGCCGCGGGACCCGGATGGCGCGCCCCCTCTCGCCCCGGTCGTGCGCGTCGATGTCCGCTGGATGGCCCCCTTGGGCCAAGGAGTGCCGCGATGCCTGTTCTCCCCATCACCCACATGACGCTCTATAAACACGGCGTCGGCTTCTTTACCCGGCGGGCGAAGCTCGCCGGCGAAGAAGTCGGCCTCTCCTTCCGCGTGGAGGAGATGAACGACATCTTGAAGAGCCTGACCGTCCTCTCCTGGAGCGGCGGCCAGGTCCTGGGGATCGACTACGCCACCCCCCAGAGCCGCGAGGAGCGGCTGGCCGGCTGCTCCATCCGCCTGGGCGACGACCGCTCCCTGCGCGATCTGTTGGTATCGCTGCGCGGCCGGCGGGTGCGCCTTGTCCTGGACCAAAACGAGGTCGCCGCCGGCACCCTCCTCGGCCTGGACGAGGTGTCCGCCGAGCAGCCGCTGGCGACCAACCTCGTCTCCCTGCTCCAGGAGGGCTCCGCCCAGGTGCAGGCCGTCGGCCTGCACCGCGTGGTGGGGGTCGAGATCCTCGACGAGCAGGGCGCGAGCGACCTGCGCTTCTTCCTGCAGACGGCCCTTGGCCAGGAAGACTACCGCCAGGTGACCGTCCGCCTGACGCCGGGCGAGCACGACCTGTCCGTCTCCTACATCGCCCCGGCGCCCACCTGGCGGGTGTCCTACCGCCTGGTGCTGGACCCACAGGCGCAAGCGGGCCCCCGCGCCCTGCTGCAGGGCTGGGGCATCTTTGACAACCGCCTGGAGGAGGACCTCCAGGGGATCTCGCTCTCCTTGATCGCCGGGATGCCCATCTCGTTCATCTACGACCTCTACACCCCCTTTACCCCGGAGCGGCCGGTGGTGAAGGAAGAGGCCCGCGTGGCGGCCGCGCCGGTCGAGTTCACCGGGGCGGTGCCCGAGGCAGAAGGGCCCGAGGAGATGACGCTCGGCGCGGGTGTGGGGCGGGTTATGCGCGCCAAGATGGCGCCCCCGCCGGCGGCAGCGCCGGCCCCGCTGCGCGAGGCGCTGGCCCAGGCCGCGCCGGCCGCCGCCGCGGGCGCGGCGTTGGGCGAGCTCTTTCAGTACGTCATCACCACCCCCGTCACGGTGGGCCGGGGCCAATCGGCGATGGTCCCCATTGTCTCGGCCGACCTGGGCTACCGCAAGGACCTTCTCTACAACGGCGCCAAGCTCCCGGCCCACCCCGTCGCCACCCTGCGCCTGCAGAACGAGTCGGGCCTGACCCTGGAGCGCGGCCCCGTCACCGTCATCGAGGGTGCCGAGTACGTCGGCGAGGCCATCTTGCCCTTTACCGTCACCGGGGGCGAGCTTGTCGTGCCCTACTCGGTGGAGCTGGCCGTCAAGGTGCAAGAGTCCCACGGCAGCGCGCGGGAGGTGCACCGCCTCTTTGTCAAGGGGGCCTACCTCCACTTTGAGGAGTGGGAGGTGCGCTGGCGCCAGTACCAGCTCAACAATACGACCGGCGCCGCCTGCCAGGTCCTGATCGAACACCCGCGCAGCCCCGAGTACGAGCTGCACAAGACGGCGGAGCCGGCCGAAAAGACTGCCGAGCACCTGCGCTTTGCCGTCGAGGTGCCGGCCCGCAAGGAGGCGACGCTGCGTGTGCAGGAGCGGCGCCTCGTCACCCGCTACGAGGAGCTGAAGCGCCAGTCGTACGACGGCCTGCGGCGCTACCTGGAGCGCGGGCTGATCGACCCGGCCGTCCACGAGCAGGTCGTCGGGCTCTTGAAGCTCTGGGAGGCGCTGGCCGAGGCCGAGCAGCAGCTGGGCGCCATCGAGAAAGAGCGGGAAAAGATATTCAAGGCCCAGCAGCAGATCCAGGGCAACATGGGCGCGCTGGGCCAGGCCGGCAAAGAGGGCGCCATGCGCGCCCGCTACGTGGAGGAACTGGAAAAGACCGAGGATCGCCTGCGCAGCCTGGCCCAGGGCGAGAAATCGCTCCAGGCCGAGGTGGAGCGGCTCAAACAAGAGATCGCCGAACGGATCGCCCAACTGGGAGGGTGAGATGGCCTTTGCCCTGGAACTGTACTTTGACCCCCAGAGCGACCGCTTGCTGCGCGCCGTCTGGGAGGAGTTGGCCCAGGCCGGCGTCTCGGCCGTGATGCGGGACGGCGGCTACCGGCCGCACGTCTCGTTGGCCGTCGCCGCGGAGGTCGATGCGGACGGCATGGTCGCCGAGTTGGCCGCCTTTGCCGCGGCCGGGCCGTCCCTGTCCCTGCTGTTGTCGCACGTGGGCATCTTTCCCGGCGCCGAACGCGTGGTCTACCTCGGCGCCGTCGTGGCCCCCGAACTCTTGGCGGTCCACACCGCGGCGTACCCCTTGTGGTGCCGCCATACCCGCCAGCGATGGACTTATTACGATCCGGGCCAGTGGATCCCCCATTGCACGATGGCCTTTCTGCTGCCCCCGGAGCGCCTCGCCGCGGCCGTCGAGATCTGCCTGCGAGCGCCGCTGCCACTGCAAGCGCAGGTGGCACAGGTCGGGCTGGTGCGGGTGGCGGTGGACGATTACGAGGAGCTCGCCGTCCACCCGTGGGGGCCGGGGCTTGTACCACAAAAAGATGTTGCATCCGCGGCGGGGATATAGTATAATGCGGTATGTCGACGCCAGGTAATCTGCCGCCCTGCTCCGGCAGGCTCACGCAAGGAGGACCCATGGAAATCACCGAGAAAGAAACCAAGCGCGTCTATATGATCACGCTCAACGGCCGTCTCGACGCCGAGACTTCTCCCCAGTTGGACGCCGTCCTGGACTCGGCGATGGAGCGAGGCCACTTTCGCTTCCTCCTCGACCTGAACGACCTAGCCTTCATCAGCAGCCGCGGCCTCAAGACTCTGCTGCGGGTGCGCAAAGAGGTCCGCAAGTTTAACCGCGGCGACGTACGGCTGCTCCGCGTGCCGGAAAACATCCGCGACGCCCTGGGCCTGACGGGCCTGCTGTCCCTCTTTACGATCTATGACGATCCGCTGGATGCGGTGGGGGATTTCTAGGGGGCTGTGCGGGCGCCGGCCGCCCTGCTGACGGGCCCTGGGACGAAGTGGCCCCGGCAGCTGCCAGATTCACCTGGCAGCTGCCGGGGCGCCGTTTTTGCCACCCTGCCGGGGGGCGCCGGTGAGGATAGGGCGGGGCACGAAGGCCACTAGAAATCGATCCCGCAGTCGTACGGCGCCAGGACCTTGGTTTCGACATCCTGGAACCGGTGGGGAAACGACCGGGCGATCGTATAGACCTCTTCGCTGAAGCCTGTCCACATGCTAAAGGTGACGATCCGCACGCGCACCGTATCGCCGGCGAACTCGACGACGGGCGTATAGTCGATTGCCCGCGCCTGGCGCAGCGCGTCGCCGGTCATCGGCATGCTCGACTCCACCAGCCCCGCCACGATCTCTTCCATGCGCGCGCTGTCGCAGACGACCTGCACGTCGTTATAGTTCGCGTGCCAAAAGAGATAGAACTGCCCGCCGCTGAGGCGCAGCAGGACCAGCTCGAAAAAGCCCTCCGCCGTGTCGTCGGTGCGGAGGTGCTCCAGGTAGGAGGAGCGCTCTTCCCCGCCGGCGCCATAGTCGGCGGCGGTCTTGTAGGGCGCCTGGTCGGCCGGCCGCGCATAGAGCAGCGGCAGCCCGCCCATGCCGTCATAATAGTACACATAGTCGAGGACGTAGCCGTCTTCCGGCGCCAGGTGCGTCAGCACGCTCAAGTAGCGGTTGGGGTCGAACTCGCTCCCGTCGCGGACCGCGTCGGCCTGCTGCAGGTGCGTGGGGATCTCGCCGGGGTTGAGGGAGACCAACGCGTCCACCGTCTGCTGCCAGGTGGCGCTGGGGGCGGTGGGGGTGGGGGTGGGGGCACAGGCCCCCAGCGGCAGCGCCAGCACCCCCAGTGCGCACACGATCCACAGCCTTCTTCTCATCGCCTGCTCCTTGCGCGGCGGCCAACTCGCCGGCCGCCGCGGCAGACGGGCCGCGCGGCCGGCCCGGCGCTCTACACGCTTTCGCGCGGCCGCGCGTTCCGCGCCAGCACGCGGATATTCTTGGGAATTTCCTCGTGCCCGAGGATCCAGTCGGTCAGCAGGTCCAGGGCTCGGGGCGAGATCTGGTGAACAGCGGCGAACAGGTAGTTGATCCACGACTCGCTCGCCTCCTTGCCCTTGGCCAGCTCCTTGTCGACATCCTCCAACGCCTGCGCCAGGGCCTCTTTCTGCTCGGCGGGCATGTCCTGCGCCAGGGCGACGGCCCGGAAGTGGGCGAACGACTCCTGCTCGTTCCGCGCGATCACGCGATAGACATCGCCCGTGACGCTGTCGCCGGCGACCTGGATGGCGCGGACGTTGCGGCTGTCGATCACGACCTGGGAGCCCCAGCTGCCGATAATCTCCATGTCGTCGACCCGGACCTGCCGGTTCTGATCCTGGCGGTAGATCTCGGGTTGCTGCTCTGGTTTTTCCATCTCTAACCTCCGCGGCGCGCCCTAGGGCGTCGCCACCGGAACCGCGGTCGTCGCCGTGCCGCTGATGCCGGCAAAGCTCTCGAACGCGCTCGTCCCGGTGTAGCCGACCAGGAAGCCGATCACCAGGCCGCCCCAAAAGTCCTCGATGGAGAGAAGCGACTGGGTCTCGGACTTGCGGGCCAGGAAGACGACGGCCATGGCGCTCAGGATCACTGTTACGATCAGGGTCAGGGCAAAGGTCATCCAGTCGGCCGCCAGGTTGATGCCGGTGAGCCCGTTGCGGAACTCTTGCAGGAACTTGGCCCCATACCCGGCCACGCCGCCCATGATCGCCCCCGCCATCACGGAGGTGATCGGCGCGCGGATCGTGAGGTCCTGGGAGGCGCTGTTGGTGTGGGTCTGGGACTGGTTGGGGTCGAAGGAAAAGTTGATCGAGTATTCCAGGGTATACTGGATGGGCCGGAAGAAGAGGGTCTTTTTGGTCGCCAGGACCAGGCTATAGACCGCGGTGTTGCCGGGCTGCAGCGCGTCGACGCCGGGGCGCAGCGAGGAGCTGTCCAGCGCCCGGACGGGGGCCGTCTGGGGCGCGTCCAACCGGATCTTGCCCTTGGCCTGGACGTACAGGCTGCCCTGCAGGTTAAAGTTGGCCAGCGACAGGTCGCCCTCGGTGATGATTGCCGAGGTGCCTGTCAGGGTCACGAGCTGGGTCCGCAGCGCGGCCGCGCGCTCGCTGACCATCTCGTACTGGCGCGCCAGCTCGGTATCCTGCTCGCTCCAGCGCCGAAAGTCGACGTCGCTGTCATAGAGCTCGCGGACGGCGGCCAGCGATTTGCCGGCCGTGGCGTCGGCCATCTGCTGGCGCAGTCCCTTGCGTTTCTGTTCGATCTCTTCCAGCTCGTTGTCGACCTCGATGGCCTTTTGCGCCAACCGCTCCAGCTCGTTCTGGATCCGGCGCGCATAGTTCGATTTGCGGCGAAAGGGCCACCAGGAGGGGCCGGCCGACTCGGGGTCGGGGACGCGCCCCGCGGCCAGCTCCGCCACCAGGAGGTCAAAGGGTTTGACGGCGTCCTGGACGGCCACCTGCCGGGCGACGGCCCGCAGTTCGCTGGGCAAAAAGACCTGGGGCGATTCGGGCCAGATGGGCACGTCAAAGAGATTAGTGACCAGCATATAGACGGTGAACTCGCTGCCGGCCGTGGGGGAGGGGTTGGAGAGCCGCACCTTGATGTCGAGCAGGCCGCGGCGCTCCGTGACCGCCGGTGGCTGCTCCTCCGGCTGCTGCGGGACGGGTCCTTCGCTCATCGTTGACCTCCTGTGCGACGACTGCGCTGCCCCCAGTATACCAGATTCCGAGGTGGGAAGCAACTGGGATGGCGCGGCGGGGTGTGTTTCAGTTGATAGGTCAGTTTAGGCCGCCTTCGGCCGAATTCGGCCCCACATTTCGTCCCACCGCCCGCTGTGCAGTTCACCTAGCATAGCCAGCACTGGGTTGACTCGCTC